>JGI26339J46600_10000009_pt1 | contig 57692 bp, 55 predicted proteins | sample BogFormECP12_OM1_FD_46600 | JGI IMG/M metagenome (IMG submission 46600) | reverse complement strand
CCATCATACGAGCAGGTCTCAACGGGAACAACTGGGCATGCCGAGGTCGTGCAGATAACCTTTAACCCGCAAGTCATCACTTACGAAGAAATCCTGGAAATCTTTTTCACCACACACGACCCGACGACTCTAAACCGCCAAGGGGCAGACGTTGGAACACAATATCGATCAGCCATATTCTACCATACACAGCAACAAAAACAGACTGCAGAAAAAACAATCCAACATCTCAATTCAGAAGGAATCTGGGAAGCACCGATAGTCACAAAAATCGAACCTTTCGAGACTTTCTACGAAGCAGAAGAATACCACAAAGACTACTTCAAACGGCATCCAGAACAAGCCTATTGTCGCCTCGTCATCGCCCCCAAAATCGCCAAACTTCAAGAACACTACCTAAGCAAACTGAAACTGCAAATATAGCAAATCAACAAACTATCCGCTGAAGTCAACAATTGATCCGCAGAACGCGCGCGCAAAGGCGTCGGACGCTGGAAAGACTACCTATACGGAGAAAGAACATTTATAATCCTCAGCTTCATAGCCAAAACACTCCTCGCATGGCTCGTTTTCTCAGGCGTATTTGCCCCCGCTAAACACCACCATCAATCTTTTTTCCAAAAGGCGCATGTCAAACACGTTTGCCATTGCAAACCAGAATAGGTTGATGTCATAGTTAGCTCCAAGCAACTTCAGTTTTCAACGTGGGCCAAGCGTAAGGTGTTTAGTAAGAGAAGCAGGGTGACACCGTCGTCACCTGAAGCCACTGTGAACCATAGGGGTATGAGTCCCAGCATTCCAAAGCTGCCTAGAACAATTTTGACTGCCAATGAAGCAGTTATGTTTTGTTTCGCGACAGTCATCGTCTTGTGGCCAAGCCTGATCAGATATGGAACTTGTGACAACTCGTTCCTTGTAAGCACGATGTCTGCTGATTCGAGGGCAACATCAACTTTGCTTCCTCCCATCGCTATACCCACATCTGATTCTGCCAACGCGGGAGCATCGTTCACGCCGTCACCTACCATCGCGACCGGCCCATATTTCTTTTTGACTTGGCTCAGGATTCTCAGCTTGTCTTCAGGGAAGAGTTCAGCGTGAACCTCGTCGATTCCCAATTTTCTTCCGATATCATCTGCGATTTCTTTCTTGTCACCTGTTAACATCACAGCTTGGATTCCAGACTCCTTCAACGCTTCGACCGCTTGAGCCGCATCTCTTCGCACATCATCCATGACACAGTAGGAAGCCACAGCTGTTTTATCCATCGAAACACATACGGCAGTATGTTTCTCGTTCTCGTATGTCTCGCTAATCTGTTCACAGTTACAGTTATGCTGTTTCATGAGCTCCATATTACCGACGACGACGTGAATTCCCTCAACAAAACCCGATACACCCTTGCCTGGAATTTCCTCCATGCCTTCAACCCTCAAATCACCGTAATCCAAGTTTTCCTCCTTTGCCTTCCGAATAATGGTTTCAGCAAGGGGATGTTTGGAAAACTGTTCCAAGGCAGCCGCGTACTGCAGTGCTCGTTCATCCGACTTCACGACGGAATCGGCATCGTTGACAACTGGTTGACCCAAAGTCAGAGTTCCGGTCTTATCGAAAACGACAGCTTTCACCTTCGCGAGCTTTTCCATGTACAATCCGCCCTTTACAAGAACACCTTTGCTAGCAGCCACCGTGACGGCTGCAAAAATGGTCGCGGGAACCGAAATTACGAAGGCGCTGGGGCAAGAAACCACCAGCAGAATCAGAGACCTATACATCCACGTATTGAAGGATCCACCTGTCAACTCTGGAACAGCAAAAGCCGAGAAAGCAGCTAGGCCGATGACAATCGGAACGTAGACTCGGGCAAATCTGTCAACGAACCTCTCGATTGAAGCCTTCCTCTTTCTAGATTCAACAACAAGCGTCACTATCCTTGAAACAAGCGTATCGTCAGGACCCTTACTGACAGTCACTTCAAGAATACCGCTCGAATTAATCGTTCCCGCATAAACGCAATCGCCAGCCTTCTTTGACACAGGCAAAGACTCTCCAGTCACAAGCGACTCATCAACAGAAGAGTAACCCTTAGCCACCGTGCCATCCAACGCGATTCTTTCCCCAGGCCTCACGATTATCTGCATTTCAGGCCGAACATCCTTCACATCAACAATCCTTTCAGAACCATCAGTAATCACCGAAGCTTTCTCAGGAATGAACTTTGAAAGCCCCTCAATCGTTCTGACTGCGCGATCCTGAATATAGCCCTCAAAATACTCTGCCACCGTATAAAGAAAGAGAACCGTTGCCGCTTCGAAAAGAAAACCCAAGTAGGCAGCGCCCAAAGCAGCAACCGCCATCAGAAACTCCACTGAAAACCTTCTCTCAATAAAGAGCTCCTTCAATCCAAGAAAACCAATTATCAATCCCCCCGTCACGATCGAGACCAAATAAAGCATCCTCGCCACGGTTGCAGGCTCATTCAACACTGGAACCACAAAACCAAGCCTCACACCGCCAAAGAAAACATCCAAAGAACCAGAAACTGCTATAGTTACGCCAAAAGCAACGGCCATAAGAATCCACACTCTGCCACCGAAGTGTTCAAACCCTTGCAGCCCGGACGAATCCTTATCTTTCATTTTTCGTCCACATTAGAGAAGCGACAAAACATTATTAAAATAGTGCTAACAGAACCCAACAGAATATTAGCCAGATAATAATTCTATACTCAAGAATTAATAACAAACGTGAGGATAACATAATGACCGTAATAAGCATAACCCTTCCCGGCGATCTCCTCGTCAAATTCGACGAGTTCATGAAAACCCGCGGATACTACAGCCGATCAGAAGCCTTCCGAGACGCCATCAGAAACCTAATAGCAGAATCAGACATCGCCAAAACAGAAACAGGAGAAGTAGCCGCCACAATAATGATCACAAGCGACTACGCAAGAAGAGACGTAGACTTGAAAATCACAGAAGTCAGACACGAATTCGACGACGTCGTCGTAGAAAACGTACACAGGCACATCGCCGACAAATACTGCCTGGAAATATTCATAGCCCAAGGAACAAACCAACGCATAACAGATCTAATCGGCAGAATCAGAGGAATGCGAGGCATACAACAAGTCAAAGCAATGTTCATGTCCCTCTAAATACCCCTCCCGTTCTCCCACTCCGGAACACAACACCTCGAAAAAACATACACTTTGAACGCGGTCGCCGAAACTTCGAGCCTCATGCAAACCCGCTTTAGACCTCACCGGGTCCATTCAACGGCAACGATTCAAACCTTTCCCATACGATTCACGCCTTTCCGCGCCGAATCCAGACGTGAACCAACCATTAATCAAAGGTTGCCACTGAAAACAAGCCCAAAACAACCTTCCAAAAATAAACAAAACTCAACAGTTACATCCACGTCGCCCAAAAAGCAAAAACGCCCGCAACAGCGGCTCTGAACCCGAATAGCAAAGCTAGCTAGGTTTGAACCCAAATCATGGTGCGGTCGCCGGGATTTGAACCCGGGTCGTCGGCGTGGGAGGCCGATGTCCTAGCCAGGCTGGACTACGACCGCTACTATTTTCGTTAAAGACACTCGTTTCAGACTTATTTATTACCACCGATTGATCACCGCGTGATTACACTTCTACTTCTTCACAAGCCATAGTTCAACCAGTCTTCCTTTCTCCATTCTGCTTACAACCTTGACGTTTTCCACCTTCTTCGCTTTCTTCAGTGCAATCATTCTAGCCTTCAACATTGACTTCAATTTCTCATCAGTGTTCTGTATTTCAACTGAATCCTCATCGCTCTTCGCAAACCGTATAATAGCATCATCAAAATCAACAGCTACATACCTATTCTTGGGTTCTAAACGCAAAATGGACTTCAACTTCTTTCCCCCTTGGACGTTCCGTCTCACCTTGCGCTTCTCTTCCAAGCCATCAACACCTCATCAAATCATCTAACCACAGATATGCTCCACACGTCGCAGCTCTACGAATCCCGCCGAACCTGTCTGCAACATTATGCGCAAGCTCAAACAACCAAACATCCGGATGTACCCTTCCTATGTCTGGCATTGATAGACGCACGCGTCTTTAGCGTCACACGTAGCTTTCTTTCTGCTTACGAGATGCTTGGCCGCGCATTGACAGGTACACTGTAGTCACCAGAAATAGAACAGTCGTCGCCGCAAAAATATATATTAAATTCTGAACGTTCTGCGTGTTCTCGGAATACGTGGACAAATGCTGCTGATACGAATCGTTCAATGCAAGGTAACTGCTCTCAAGCTGGTTAAGAAGAGTCAAAAGACCAGTGTAGTTGCCCAGAAGACCCAGATAAGTAGCATTCAGAGATCCGAGAGCTCCCAGCAGCTCTGTCTGGTTTGCCGTCAACTCATTTGACAATTGAATGTAAAGCTGCAGCAATTCAGAAGATATCACGGTGATGGTTTGATTGGCGCTAGGGAAAGTGAAATACACGAGTGAGTTGACTTGATTCGAAGCATTAAGCAACGAATAGGAGATTGCTCCTTCACTGTCAAGAACCGTATAAGGAGGCTTCATCAAACTATTGGGGACAGTTAATCTGCAAAAACCCCCCGTAAGATTTTCGTCATTAACTTCCAAATTGATCAATTCATTTCCAGTCTGCTCCCCAAACCCGAAGCTCAAACCGTCCACGGTTTCATTGCATACGACCGATACTTGATAGGTCGCAGTGCCGGAAGAAACATTGAATTCATGGAATACCCCCATGAGTGGGTAATTATCAATCTCAGCTGAGACTATAGCGTAAGGCGTGTCCCCTATGCCATCACCATTCGAATCTAGTCCTGCATAACTGGACCAATAATTGCCTTCTCTATCATTGCTCCAGATATTATTCGAGTTTGGGGAAGAGACTTGGGTTTGATTAATGAAGTTATTGTGATAAAAGATGTTGTTGTCTGAAAAGTACAGGCTTACTCCCCACTGGCTATTATTTGATATCGTGTTGCCTGAAACTACGGTGCCATCTGCCGAAGTAAACGATAATCCCTGGAAATTGTTTGAGACGGTATTGTCTGAAAAATCATCGTCGTTGGAATAGTCAAACGTGACCCCGGAGCCGGTGTTGTTCACGATGGTGTTGCCCCAAAAGTGGTCGCCGCTTGAAGCGAAGGCTATGATTCCGTCAACACCATTTTCAATGGTGTCGTTGCATATTGTGATATTGTGACAATTAGAAGATATGTAAATTCCACCCGTGTCTTCTTTGATAACTATGTTTTTCACAGTAAAATTGCATATGGTCACATCATTCGTCTGGCTCACCTGAATTACATAATTGTTATTGACATTGTTGATAACAGTCAGGTTTTCGTCTTGTCCAACAAGAGAAATAGGTTTGTTTATCGTAATGTCTTCCTCGTATGTGCCGTTGGCTACTAAGATAGTGTCTCCTGCTGTCGCGTTGTTGATGGCGTCTTGAATTTTTTGGAAATCAGCCGATGGACCAACATTGAGCACGTTCGACTGTGCCTTGACAACCAAATTCCACTTGGCAAGGCATGCCATTGTCAACAATGATATGATCGATAGCGCCAAGAAAGCTTTGCCAGATATACCACCGCTTTTTCTTATCGACAACTTTTGCAACTTCACCGAATTGTTACCTCCAATGGAGTACAAGGGTTAACGTTTCTCCAAGCAAGACAGAAAAAAGAACGGCCATGCCGAGTGCTGGAATGAAAACCACGGCATCTACAACGGGTTGAAGTAACGCCCACAAAACTATCGAATAAAACACGATTGTGGACAGGACCAAGGCGACGATTCTTACACGACTCACTGTAGGCGTCGTCTCCTGCGTGTTCACAATTGTCCTCAGATGACTCCGCAGGGTCTCCCTCTCCTCGTCCGATGCAAAACTGACTGAGCTCTTATCACTATCCTGAAACCTAAAACTAGAAAGAGAATATTTCTGCAGCTCCCAAGGCTTGCTCTTAGGAAGAATCTTGACTATGCCGCTCTTCTCCATCTTTTTCAGTACTGTTTGGACTTTTCGTACAAATTGTAGGTCATTTGCTTTGTCGTCTCCATATAGTCTCCTTATTATGTCTTTGACGTCAGGGAAATGCATTTCAAGATGGAAGGATGCGATGGCTTTCGCGAGACTATATTGATATTCACCTTCTCGCAAACGTATGGTTGCATCTTTGTAATCAGACTTGGCAGTTTCATCGAGGAATTTGATTTCATCTTGGGACAGCCCAGGATTAGACAAGCCCTCGGCCCTCATTCAATAGTTTCAATTGAACGGCTGTATTAAACTCTTTGCGTGGAAACATGACGTTTCAACTTTGTCAACTCCAATTTCTGCGTTTTCAACGGAGTCTACAGAAAAAATCCGTAAGTGTTTAAATGGAGTAAATAACATCAGGGAGACATGGGAAGATGGCAAGTTACTTAATACGTCGCAACTTGATCTCTCTACCTTCACACAGCAAGTACAAATCATGCCAGTTACCCTTGGGAAAGAAATACCGAAGCCATTTTGAGATAATCGCGCTCATCCTGGAAGCCCTCAAGGAAGGCAGAGGCGGCAGATTTGCAATCATGAAACATGCAAGTATAAATTGTACGCAATTGGAGAAATTCCTTAGCTCTCTCATTGAGATAGGTTTCATTTCGGTCGATACAATGAATGGCCGAGCAATGTGCATGGCTACTGAAAAGGGCCTTGACTTCTTAAAGGAATACTACATCCTGTCAGGCATGCTTCTAGGCCCTCAATCTGGACCGAAAGTTCCCGAAGTTATTTGTGAACCTCATATCATTCGTTAGCCACCTCAAGATTCCAGAAACTCAGTAAACTTCAGCCAAAACACCAGCACATCTTTCCAACACAGCCAATTATGGATAAAATTCCAGCAAACAAGATGCTTTCCAAAAAGCCATCGTTTCCTCCAAAACGACAGTCTCCCCCTTTATAAATCAAACAGCTGAATACACTAGGGATGGCTATGAAACGAAACATCACTTACGCCCATGCTGGGGTAGACAGAAGACTGAGGGCCAAATCCAAGAAGGCATTGCAAGTACTCAGGAAAACATATCGATTCAGTCACGACGGGAAAATAGTCAACCTTCCTTATGGAAAACTCTTCCCCTGCAAAGATTACTACCTAGACCTAGTCATAGAAGGAGTAGGCACAAAAGTACTCGTGGCTCAACTAGCAAACAAGTTCGACACGATTGGGGTAGACGGTGTAGCAATGGCCGTCAATGATGTGATTCGTTCCGGAGCAAAGCCACTCGCCTTGTCCGACAATATTCACGCACAACGATCAGATCCCGCGTTGATTTCCGAATTCATGAAAGGGATAGTGAGAGGCGCTACCGAGGCTGAGTGTGTGGTGCCGAGCGGCGAGATAGGCGACGTTGCTGAACTAATCCGAGGCCTCACAGATGGATTCGGTTTTGACATGGTATGCACTTCCTTGGGGACAGTCTCTAAAGAACAAATAATATCTGGCACAGAAATAAGGCCAGATGATGTTATTCTAGGATTGCGGAGTTCAGGCCTTCATAGCAACGGTGTATCACTTGCCAGGAGAGTACTGTTTAAACAATGGGGAGGAAAATTCGAAGCACACGACGTCCCTGAAGGCTTGACGAGAAGCGTGGTTGAAGAGGTCCTTGAGCCGACAGAAATATATGTAAAACCTTTGCTCAGAGTCTCCGAAGAAATCAAAGTCAAAGCGGCAATACACATAACAGGCGATGCATACTTGAAATTCGGCAAACTAACGGAGTTTTCAAGCGGCATAGGCTTCGAATTCAACAATTTTGACCCTCACCCCATATTCGACTTGATACAGAAAACTTCGGCCGATTTTGGAGGGAAAATAGTCGATAAAGAAATGTTCAAAACGTTCAACATGGGCTGGGGTTTTGCTCTGATAGTCGACAAGAAAGACAAGGATCACGCAATAGACATTCTTGAAAAAGCTGGGGCCGTAACCTATGAAATAGGTCACATAACACGGTCAAAAGGCATAAAGATTCTCTACAAGAGCCAGAAGATCAGGCTCAACGAGAATTTGCTTGGATGATGACAAAAGCGCTTAAATCCGCTCGCATTAAGACTCAACCTATGAAGTATCACCTCAAAATCGAAATTAGCCTAAAACCAGGCCACAGTGACCCTGAGGGGCAAACCACTGCAAGCTTGTTGAAAGAGTTGGGGTACAAGGTTGAATCAGTGGGCGTCAGTAAAGCCTACGATGTGATTCTTGAGGTCAACTCCTCTAAGGAGGCTAGGACAGAAGCTGCGGAAATGTGCAAGAGATTGTTGGCAAATCCGATCAAGGATAACTATCACATCGCCGTAGAGGAGACATGATGAATCCAACCCTATATGTCCGCCGCAGAACGTCGTTCCCACTTCTCAAACTGAAAATTAGAGATGCTTCAGATGAACGATTGCTCGAAATAAGTAGTGAACTCGGCATTGGATTAAGCCTGCAAGAAATGAAAGCTATCCAGAATTATTTCAGAGAAAGAATGCGAAACCCGACAGATGTCGAGCTTCAAACAATAGGCCAAACATGGTCAGAACATTGTTACCACAAGACTTTCAAAGGCCAAATCGCATTTCAAGGCAGAAAAATCAATAGTCTCTTCGACGCATACATCGCAGCAGCCACCAGGAAAATTAATCCAGACTGGTGTTTGTCCGTTTTTGAAGACAACGCAGGGATAGTGAGGTTAGACCAAGAACATGGCATCGCGGTTAAGGTTGAGACTCATAATCACCCTTCAGCAGTGGAACCTTTTGGCGGCGCAGCGACAGGAACAGGCGGTGTTATCCGAGATATCTTAGGCGTCTGGGCTGAACCGATAGCGTGCACCGATGTTCTTGGATTCGGTCCTCTTGACTTCGAATATAAGAAACTTCCTAGCGGCGTTAAACATCCAAAATACGTGTACATGGGTGTAGTCGCTGGTATAGGAAGCTACGGCAACAACATGGGAATTCCAACGGTGAACGGCGCAGTCTATTTTGATGAAAGCTACGTTGGAAACGTTGTCGTCTACTGCGGATGTGTCGGATTACTTCCGATAAAGAAGTTCATCAAAAACGGGAAGGCGAAAGACTTGATTCTTCTTGCTGGCGGAAAGACTGGACGCGATGGAATACACGGCGTGACTTTCGCGTCTGCAGAATTGACTCAGAAGTCTGAGGTGATTTCTCGCCCAGCAGTTCAAATCGCTAACCCTATTGAGCAGGAAAAACTCAAAAGAGCTGTCATTGCAATCAGAGATGACGAATTAGCCTCATCAATAACTGACTTAGGCGGGGGAGGCTTATCCTCAGCGGTTGGCGAAACAGCGAAAAGATTCAGCTGCGGAGCCCTTGTGCATCTTGACCGTGTTCCAGTCAGATATCGGGATCTGAGCCCGTGGGAAATTTACATCTCGGAATCACAGGAAAGAATGCTTCTGACCGCGCCGCCAGAAAACCTCCGGAAAATTCAGAAGAAATTTGATGATGAAGACGTCGAAGCTGTCATCATCGGCGAATTGACTGCAAACAATTTCTTGACTCTGTTCTATCAGAACGAAAAAGTCGGCGAAATGGAAATGTCCTTTATGTTTTCTCCGCCCAAAGTCACGAGAGTTGCAGACCGCACGGAGGCACGATTCGCGGAACCCGAGTTTCCGGAGCCAGAAAGTCTTACGAACACGCTGTTACAGCTTTTGTCTTCACCAAATATTGCCAGCAGAGAGAGCATCATAAGAACTTATGACCACGAAGTGAAGGGAAACACCGTTCTTAAACCCCTGCAGGGAAAACATGCAGGTCCTAACGACGCAGCTGTTTTGAAACCTTTGGCCAATTCTTGGGCAGGAATAGCCCTGTCATGCGGAATGAATCCAAATTATGGTAGGATCGACGCTTTCTGGATGGCCGCTTCAGCAATTGACGAGGCCATAAGAAACAATGTGGCTGTAGGTGGCAGGAGAATTGCATTACTCGACAATTTCACGTGGGGAAACCCTGAGAGACCAGAAAGACTAGGCAGCCTGGTAAGAGCCTGTCAGGCATGCTATCGTTTTGCAACAGAATTTCAAACTCCTTTCATTTCAGGAAAGGACAGCCTGTACAATGAGTCACCACTCGGACCCATAACTCCAACTCTTCTAATCACTGCGGTAGGTTTGGTTCCAGACATCCGTGCAACCGTTTCCATGGATGTGAAAGTTCCGAACAACCTGATCTACATTGTGGGAGAAACCTTCAAGGAACTAGGCGGCTCCGAATACTACCGCGCGCAAGGCTATGTTGGAAAATCCGTTCCGAAAATGCATGCTGCAGAAGCCAAGAAAACCTTTCCCGCAATTACGAAAGCAATAGATCTCGGGCTTGTCAAGGCTTGCCATGACCTTTCTGAGGGCGGTTTGGCCGTTGCGTCCGCTGAAATGGCCTTTGGAGGTGGATATGGACTGAATCTGGACCTCACCAAAGTGCCGTGCAAACACTTAGCTCGTAACGATTTCATATTGTTTTCAGAATCAAACAGTCGCTTCCTCGTGGAAATTCCATCGAATAACAGAGAGAGATTTGAGCGTTTGATGAAACAAGTAGTCCACAGTGAAATCGGTAGGGTTTCGGAAGCTCCTCAGCTGGTTGTGCATGGATTGCGCGGCGAAATTGCACTGGAAGCTTCTCTTGATAAATTAAAGGCCAGCTGGAAGGAAACGCTGTCAAGAGGTCCCAACAATGAAGCGAGCGAAGATTAACGTCTGTATCCTGCGAGTAGCCGGCACTAACTGTGATGCTGAAACACGCCGTTGCTTCGAAACCCTGGGTGTAAACGCTGAAGCCGTACACTTGAACAAACTGGTCAAACAGCGAAACCTCATGGACTATGACCTTCTTGTCTTCCCAGGAGGCTTCTCCTACGGGGACTATGTGCGAGCCGGGGTAATCTGGGCCAAAATGGTAGTAGCCAAATTGGGCAAAGACCTTAAAATCTTCGCCGAAGAAGGCAGACTTGTTCTGGGAATCTGCAACGGTTTCCAAGTGCTCGTTGAGGCGGGCTTGCTCCCCGGATTCGAGAAGTCGTCGCTGTATCCGGAGGCGGTCTTAGCAACGAACCTGCCCTCGGGCTATAATTGCCGTTGGATCAACATCAAACATGAGAACAAAGGGAAATGCGCCCTTACACAGGAAATCGGAAATGGAACAATCCTTCGAGTACCCGTCGCCCATGCAGAAGGCAGATTCATGTTTGCAAAAACAAAAGAAAACAAGCTGTTGAAACAGCTTTGCGACAATGACCAACTGGTCTTTCGATACTGTCAAGAAAACGGTCAATACGCCGAAAACCATTTCCCAACGAATCCCAACGGCGCATTCCATGACATTGCAGGCATCTGCAATCCAGAAGGAACAATACTCGGCCTAATGCCTCACCCAGAAAGAGCCTTCCACTGGTGGCAACTCCCAGATTGGACTAAGCAAGGAAAAACCAAAATAGACGGCGACGGAAAACGACTCTTTGAAAGTATGATCCACTACATAGAAAAAGAGGCCTAGGAATATGGCAACGTTGCAAACAGTCAGCAGTACTTCATTGAACTTCCGCAACTTCCGATGTGCCGCAAGCATCCGAGCACCAATCAACGCAATCGATCCGAATCGCCATTAAGCAGGGCTCTGGAAGAAAACAGGACAATTCTCAGATAACATTCAGCAAAAGGAGTACAAGCTCTGTGACACTAGCGCTGTTGCAGCATTTCTTCTATGCGCGCGAGTGCGCCATAATAATTCAACTCAAAACCTCAACTAACGAAACTCTTTCACAATCAAAGCTGGAAAGTGGTAAATATGTGAATGTAGAAAAGTTTAAATAGGCTGCGGGGTTGAAGCATTCTGCTTTTCATGAGGGGATATTAAAAGTTTGCAGAGATTGGGCTTAATCCTCCATGTAACTCCATCCCGAACTATCATAGCAAAGGTCCAAGACATACCACGGATAGGTGAAACAGTTGTCGATGAGAACCTCAAGCCCATTGGGAAAGTTTCAGATATACTTGGCCCTGTGTCCTCACCATATGCAACGATTACTCCCAGTATTCGAGATACAAGGGACCTCATCAACAAGACAGTGTACGTAATCCCCTCAAGGAGGAGAAAGGAGAAAAACAGGTATGGATGATAGTGAAGAAGTACAGGCAGATACAACTTCTGCATCTGCAGCACAGACGCGGGAACCAGTGAAGATACAGAGTTGCCCAGAATGTGGTAGTACAAGGATCATGCGTGACTACGAATGTGCAGAGCTTGTATGCATGAACTGCGGCTACGTGCTCGCTGCAAAAATAACCGATAGGGGACCGGAATGGAGAGCTTTCGACGATGAACAAAGGACCAAAAGAACGAGGGTAGGTGCGCCCTTAACCTACACAATTCATGACAAAGGATTATCAACGATGATTGATTGGCATGACCGAGACATCTACGGGAAGAGTCTATCACCAGGGCAAAAAGCCCAAGTATATCGCTTGCGAAAGTGGCAACGGCGAATAAGAGTATCGGATGCAACAGAACGTAACCTCGCGTTTGCACTTTCAGAGATTACAAAAATAGCAAATAACCTCAATCTCCCGAAGAGCATTCTTGAAACGGCGTCGGTCATTTATCGAAAAGCAGTGAAAGAGCGGCTAATACGTGGAAGATCAATTCAAGGAGTGACGGCCGCAGCCATCTATCTAGCCTGCAGGCAATGTGGATTGGCAAGAACACTGGAAGAGATTGCCCAAGCATCAGGCGTCAACAAAAAAGAAGTGGGCCGCAGTTACCGGTTCCTAATCAAGGAACTCAATTACTCTATTCCACCACTTAAACCAAGCCAGTACATAACGAAGTTCTCAAACCAGCTGACGATGCAGGGCAAAGTTGAGGAAATCGCTCACAAAATCCTAGCAGCCGCCAAAGAACTGAAATTAACTTCGGGCCGTGGCCCGACAGGAATTGCTGCTGCTGCAAGTTACATAGCATCCGTGTTGACTGGAGAACGAAAAACGCAAAGGGAGATAGCTGAAATAGCACAAGTGACCGAGGTCACAATCCGAAATCGTTACAAAGAGCTAGTCGAACAGTTGACGTTCCATATGACACTATAATTCTTCCTCAATTTTTTCTCTTGGTTCATGCATACTCGTTCGTAAGCGGGTGGTAGCAATTTTCTTGCCAACACGTGTAATTCACAAATTCCTCAGAATCCTAATCAGCAGTGGCGCAGCAGCGTGCACTGTGCAAAATGCATTTTATACCAAAGGCAGCATTATGAAATGTGGAGGAGAACCGTTTGGTGATTTGTCCGAAATGTGGGAGTGATGTCAAGACTCCAATTAGGACGTTGCCTGCTCCTTGCAAAATAGCCCAAGAAGAAGAGAGACAAGATTTCGTCGGCATATTTGAATGTCCAAATTGTAGGGTCAGATTTAGACACGATATTCCTGCGCCTCAAAAGACGACAAGCATTAAGAATTTGGTTGAAAGAATTCATGTCATAAAAGGCGGGCTCATGCATACTCTGATGAATCTTCATGAAAAAATAAACACGTTGGAAACCGAACGCGCAGGCTTGATGGTTGAGATTGCTAAGTTGAGGAAAGTCGCAGAATCTAGAGCTGAGGCTCTTGAGACCGAGGTAAGCAAGCTCAGAAGCGAAGTGATGTCTCTAAGAGAATTGCTGGGATACAAGGAAGAACAAAAAACTTGTGGCTAGCATCCGGCTGAGGTTTAACTCTTCCTATTCTTTTGAAGATTATTCCGTCTTAGATACCAAGTATTGTTTGTAGTATTCCTGTGCCTTTGCCATTGCTTTGTCCAGATCTTTAAGAATCAGGTATTTTTGACCACTAACTCTCTCTGCATCACTATAGTATTCCACCGTCTTCTTAACGTCACCTTCATAAAGTGCCACGCCACCAGCAACTTGATACCACATCCTAGCGCTCGCAACATCCTTTTCGTTCTCAGCTTTTTCGGCTTTGTCCATGGCCTGCTTCATTGACATATCGATTTTTCTTGGGTCAAGGAACATGTACGTCAAAGCCGCACATGTTTCTGTGTCCTCTCCACAGATTTGTTCGAGAGTTGTCAAATTCTTGCCTGTATCCACTACAACTTTGCTCTTGTTTTTCCCTTTATCAGTCTTCCTTTCCATCCAGAATTCTCCTATTCCATGGATATTTTAGATTTAAACACTACAATTATCATAGTTAATCTTAAAGCTTTGTTCTTTCATTAGAACGGTATGCCGTACAGGTTTACGTTTGACCTTTCAAGGATTCCGCGTTTCTTTTTCACTGAAGTTACTGCAGCGGCCTGTCAACGTGGAATGCACAGAAGGGTTGGCCAAACCGTTCAAGAGATCATAAGAAAGTTCAAGATTCAGGAAGCCACTGGGCTCAATTTGTCTGATGCAGTGACCCTTCTTGAAGATCTCATAGACGTGCAGGCAAGAAATCTCATGGAGAGGGAAAGGTTCATTCAAACGAAAAAGAGAGCGCTACTTCTCCCCCATTGCGCCAGGAAATACATGGATAGCCAATGCAAAGCGACCTTTGATGCGAAGCTTCCTTCCTACGTCTGTGCTCACTGTTCTTCAGATTGTCAAGTTGGAAAAGCAGAACTGCTGGCCAAGAGGAGAGGCTACGATGTCTACATTTTGCCAGGTGCTTCTTGCATCCCGAAGATTCTGAGCGTGAACCACTATGAAGGCATCATCGGTGTGGCCTGCGGAGAGGAAGTGAGAGCGGGAGGAGAAACGCTGAAAGCCATGAATATTACCGGTCAGACCGTCCCCTTAATAAAAAATGGTTGTGCAAATACCGTTTTCAATATCGAAAGCCTTTCCAAAATACTCTAAAATAGGACAGCTGTTCTATTTCACGATTTCCCGTTTCTTCCAACGTAGATTCTTGCTGTGGCATTTCCTGCATTTCACTGCAGTCGCAGCGTTTCTTGCGCCGCATTGTCGACATATTTTCATATAGAGTCTGTGTTTTTGTGCAAGGGTTTTCTTCACAGGGTCCAGTATCGGCATTTTTCTTGTTCTCTCTTGTGGTTAAGAGTGAAGCAGATTAGTGTCAAATATACCTTTTGCCAACTTGGTCTAGAATACGGTGGCCGCCCGTTTTCAGTTTTTATGCTTGGCTAAAAGCTCCGCCACTTCGCTGGGTTTTCGAGCTACTTCGACTCCGGCGCTTTTGAGTGCTTCAATCTTGCTTTGGGCAGTTCCTGCTTTGCCTGTCACGATCGCTCCAGCGTGCCCCATACGTTTTCCTGGAGGAGCCGTCTGCCCCGCAATGAAGGCTACTACTGGTTTTGGATAAGCTTCTTTCACAACGTACGTTGCTGCCAGTTCTTCAAGATTGCCACCTATCTCTCCAATCAAAACTACCGCCTTAGTTTGCGTGTCAGTTCTGAACATTTTCAATGCGTCGACGAAGTTCAGGCCCGTAATTGGATCTCCTCCAAGACCAAGACATGTTGATTGCCCAAGACGGTTGCGGGTTAAACTTGCGGCTATTTCATATGTAAGCGTTCCACTTCTCGAGACCATGCCTATGTCTCCCGGCTCGAAAACATGTGAAGGCATAATGCCGAGCTTGCAAGCTCCTGGGGATATTATGCCTGGTGTGTTTGGTCCGATTATAGTTGCATTGACTCTCTTTGCATAGGCCATCACGTTTATGGCGTCTTTGATGGGGATATGTTCCGTTATTATCACAATAGTCCTAATTCCATTTTCCATTGCTTCCAGAGCCGCATCGGAAGCAAATGGTGCAGGCACAAAGATTATCGAGGCATTGGCACGATTATCCACCTGCGCGTCCTCTCCTGTATCGTAAACCTGTACATCTTCAATCTTGGTTCCGCCTTTTCCTGGCGTCACACCTGCAACGATTTTCGTCCCATATTCTTGCATGAGTCGCGTGTGGAAACTCCCTTGGTTTCCAGTTATCCCCCAGACTATCACACGAGTTTTCTCGTCAATTATTATCCCCATCTAATCACCTTGTTTCTCCGAGATTTCAACAGCCCGCTGCGCACCTTCCTCCATGCTCTCCAACACTTGTATACCTGCCTCCGTCAGTAACCGTTTCCCTTCCTTTTCGTTTGTGCCGACTAAACGGATAATCATAGGTCTTGTCACCTTCAGTTTTTCTTTTGCCCCCAAGATTCCTCTGGCAACTTCGTCGCAACGGGTGATTCCTCCAAGAATGTTGATGAAAAGTACTCTGATTTTCGGATCTGACAAAACGATTTTTAAGGCAGCAGTTATTTTCTCTGATGGAGCTCCGCCTCCAACGTCCAGAAAATTCGCCGGTTTTCCGCCGAAGTATTGAATTGTGTCAAGTGTCGCCATCACGAGCCCTGCTCCATTTCCGATTATCCCTATATCTCCGTCTAGCTTTACGTATGCCAAGTCATTCTTGATAGCTTCTANTTCCTGTTGGCTGAGCTCGCCATCTCCTTCCATTGACCTCTTCTTGTATTCGGGATGACGAAACAATGCGTTGTCATCAATGATTAGTCGGGCATCCGCTGCTATGAATCTTCCATTGGAATCTTCAACAAGTGGGTTCATCTCGATAAGTTCTGCATCGAGACTCATTCCAATGTTGTAGAGCCTCTCAAGGATCTTTCCGAGATCTATGAGTTGTGTGCCAACAAAACCCATTCTGCTGGCGATCTGCCGCGCCTGAAAAGAATGGAAACCGAACTCTGGATCTATCGAGGTCAATATCACTTTTTCAGGAGATTTTGACGCCACCTCTTCGATGTCTATCCCGCCCGTTCCAGAAGTAATCATAACGTATCGCTGTCGGAACCTATCAGTTGTCAAGCCGACATACAGTTCTTTCTTGACTTGAATCTTTTCTTCGATTCTCACGCTTCTGACTGCCATGCCTTTTATGTGCATGCTCAAGAGTTTTTCAACGGCTTTTTCGGTTTCCTCAATGGAGTTTGCGAAAACAATACCTCCTGCCTTCCCCCTTCCCGCTACCAATACCTGCGCTTTGATTGCGACGGGCATTTTCAGTTTCGAAGCATTTTGATTCGTTTGACTTCGATCTGATACTAGTGCGCCATCTGGCACAGGGATTCCATTCTTTGCAAGTATATCCTTTGCTTCGTATTCGAAAAGTTTCATTCCGGCACGCTCAAGGTTATCTTATTGTTTCAATGGCGATATAGGACTTAGTATCTTGAACACCGTCTATTGCAGACAACCTCTCCAAAACATCTTCCAGTTTTTCTCTTTCAGTCATGACGAGAGCATCAACATCTCCCGCAATTCTGAACGCTTTCTGTACAGCAAGCTCTCTGATTTTACCATAAACATAACTTCTCTTAAGAGGTGAGACTTTGATGAAGATGAAAGCTGGAGTCAGCGACATCCCAAGTGCATTCAGTCCTTCTTCTGTCACGTCTATGAAACCTCTTCCTGTCCGTACATAGTTCATGTCCCTCAACTTCCGCAGATGGACGTTCAAAGCCTGTCTGCTGATACTTAGCTGTTTGGCCAGTTCATCCTGTTTCAAACTCAAGGTATACGTACTCGTCGACCTTCCCTCTTCAAACAGCAGTCGCAACAGTTTTCTCGAACGTCTCGTAAGAGTTTCCACAGACATCCCTCAACAATTGCTTTTTGTGAAGGTTTATCTTTACAATAGTGCCGTTTATTTAAGTGTTTAGCGAAAAATCGAAACAAAACGAACTCGTTTCAAATGCAGTTTTGTTAACTGATGATTAACACCGTAACGTATTTATTTGCGGAAAAAGATGGTTAACGAGCCTTTAAAAACAATTGAAACTAGGAGTGAGGCGGTAAGGAATGTCGGAAAACAATGCAGTATTGATCGGAAATAAGCCAGTAATGAACTACGTACTGGCATGCATAACCCTCTTTCACGGCGGAGCAAAAGAAGTGAGCGTAAAAGCGCGCGGAAGATCCATAAGCAGAGCCGTTGACGTTGTCGAAGTTGTTAGACGTCGATTCTTACCAGACGTAAAGATAAAAAGAGTTGGCATCGGAACAGACCAGATGGCCCCCAGAGAAGAGGGTGGCTCGCCTTCAAACGTCAGCACAATCGAGATTTCACTTGAACGATAAAACACCATTTGCGCGAAAGACGATGCTCCGCCGCCCCTCCTTTGTTCATGGAGGGTAATTTCATAGTTGAAGATGGGCCTGTGCAGTTTCTGCCTGAAAAGCGGCATATTATGCCAGAAGTGTTTGGCTAAATTAAAGTCCGGAGAAGTCAGTGAAACAGACTTGCGAGTGGCACGTTTGTTGCTCTCGCTGGAAGAAAAATTTCCTTCTCTTCAAAATGTGTACTTCCACAAAACAATCGAGGCAGAAAGAACTTTAGCGATAATAGTAGGAGCCGGAGACGTGCCTCGACTTCTAGGATACGGCGGGAAAATCGTTAAGACTCTCAGCGAAGAATTAGGCAAAAACATTCGAATTCTTGAAAACGGAGTTGATGACAGGAAGTTTCTTGAAGACCTTTTTGCACCGTTGAATATAATGACGATAAACACGATATGGCTTCCTGATGGAAGCACAGAAACTCGCGTCATACTGGGCAGGAGACGCGGAGCACGCTCGTCCATCGACACGAAGGCCCTCAAAGAGATTGCTAACAGAGTTCGAAACATTACGTTACGAGTGGAGTTCGCGGACTGACTAGAGAGTGACAGCTTCATGAATTTGGACTCAATTGGTGACTGGCATAGAACAAACTATTCTGTCGATGTCAAGCCTGAAATGGACGCAGAAGAAGTAGTCCTTTTTGGATGGGTTCAGGAAATTAGAGACTTGGGAGGAATCCGGTTCATAATACTTCAGGATAGAGAAGGCACAATTCAGGTTACAGTCGTCCGAAAGAAAGCGGGCGACGAAGTGCTTTCGAAGTCAGATGCCTTGCAGAAACGCTTCAGTATAGGTATCAAAGGAGTGGTAAAGAAAACATCGATGACTCCCAGAGGCGTCGAAGTCTTGCCGAAGGAAATAAGAATCTTCAACACGGCTGAACAGTTGCCAATAGACATAGGAGGAAAAACCCCAGCAAACCTCGAAGTATGCCTAGATGCTCGAGCCTTGGATCTGTGCCGGGAAAAGAACATCGCGGTTTTCAAGATACAGCACGCCGCCTTGGAGGCAATCCGTAGCTCTCTCTTCGAAAAAGGATTCTTGGAAGTGCACACGCCTCGAATAATAGCTTCAGCCACAGAAGGGGGTGCAGCCCTTTTTGCAGTGGATTATTTCGATAGGAAAGCGTTTCTAGCTCAGAGTCCTCAACTGTACAAGGAAGAACTGGTGATGAGCCTCGAAAAAGTATTCGAGGTAGGTCCTTTTTTCAGGGCTGAAATGTCGCACACTCGTCGCCACTTAAGCGAGTTTGTATCAATAGATATTGAAGAGGCCTTTGCGACTGCCGAAGACGTGATGCAGCTTCTTGAAAGTCTGATAAAGCATGTTTGTGAAAGAGTGAATGGTGAATGCCGAGAGGAATTGGCAACTCTTAAGTACAGTTTGAAGGTGCCGGGAGTTCCTTTCAAGCGGCTGACATATTCACAGATTTTAGAGGAACTGAAGAAAGAAGGAATCGAAATAGAGTGGGGCGAGGACATACCGACGCCAGCTTTCAGAACCATAGGCAAGATACATCCCTACTTCTATTTCATAGTTGAGTGGCCCACAGAGGCAAAAGCGTTCTACATAAAGCCTCGGGATGACAATCCAGAGATTTCGGAGGGGTTCGATCTGATGTGGCGCTGGATAGAACTTGTGTCAGGAGGAACTAGAATATCCTCGAAGGAGCTTTTGACGAAGCGTCTTACTGAAAAGGGATTGAATCCTGACTCCTTCAAGCATCACTTGCAAGCTTTCGATTATGGAATGCCACCACATGCAGGCTGGGCCATAGGTTTGGAAAGACTGACGATGGTGCTGACTGGAAAAAAGAACATTAGAGAAGTGACACTTTACCCAAGAGACAAGTTCAGACTCACGCCGTAGAGATGCTTCGGAAGCAACACGACAATAGGTATCTAACGCTTTGATATTTCTCAGAACGGCGAGAGAGCCTTCAATTCTTAAGTAAAGCTGAAGCGGTTAGTTTGGTACTATTCCTGTAAAAATCAACATCACGTTTATCTAAAAATGTCCTAAAAGCTGATAAATCCCCCTTCCATCCATTTGCTCCCATGGAAGACGAACTGAAAATAGCTTGCGGAGTGTTCGCTTCAAAGAATCTGGAGGATCGCCCTGCATTTCCCTATATTTACTGGGGTTTGAGGGCGCAGAACCATAGGGGACATCAATCCCATGGGTTTCTAACGTATAGTAAAGGGAGATTCCATGCTCACAGGAGCTTGGATCTCGTTCCTAAGATTAGGACAAGCGCAATTCAGGAATGGTTCGGAAGATTACCCGGAAGCATCGGAATTGGAAATGTCAGGTACACCACTTCTGGAAAATGTGACGAGAATTCCTTGATTAAGGGCACGCAGCCCGTAACGGCTTCAAAGAACGGCTTGAAATTGGCCATATCATTTAATGGTAACGTAGTGAACACTTTTCAGTTGAAGAAAGAGATATGTCTGAAGTTTCCGAGTTTCTCTTATGAATCTGATGCAGACCTCATCTGCCACAAACTGTTGATAGAGTTTGCTAAGAGTCACGATTTGGCGTCAGCGGTTAGGAGGTGTATGGAGGAGATTGACGGGGCCTTTTCTGTAGCAGGAATGACTCAGGAGGGTGAGCTTTTTGCCTTCAAGGATCCTCATGGAATACGACCTCTGTGTGCCGGCCACAGTCTGGACGGGTCAACTTACGCTTTCTCCTCGGAGACTGTGAGCCTTGACATAAACGGATTGGAAAGAGACTTTGAACTGGATCCAGGAGAATTTGTGAGAATAACTGAGGACGGTTTTAAAAGACAAACCCTTATTGAGGGGTGCCAGAAGGCTTTTTGCGCTTTCGAGTTCGCCTATTTTGCGAGACCTGATTCGCGGTTTGACGACAAGTATGTTTATGAAGTTCGTGAGGAATTTGGAAGGAACCTCGTGAAAGAGAACCCAGACATAGTCAAGAATGCAGACATGATTCTTTCCATCCCTGAAACAGGGGATGATTCAGCGTTAGGAGTACATGAGGCTTCAGGACTGAGGTGGGAAAGAGCGTCTCGAAGACATCGTTATGTTACTGAAAGAGCGTTTTTGTTGCTCAGCAAAGAACGTGACTCGACGATAGATCGAAAGATAAATATTTTGGGGCCGAAGATTGATGGAAAACGAATCATAGTCACGGAAGACAGCATCGTGAGAGGCGACACTACCCGAGTTATCATAGAAAAGATGCGCCGGATGGGCGCCAAAAAAGTGTACGTTTTCTCAACTTACCCACGCATAGTAGCCCCTTGCTTATACGGGATAGACATGGCGACCTTCGGCCAACTTATAGGCTCAAAGCATAATCCAGAGGAGATTGCAAATGCAATCGGGGCAGATGCGGTGTGTTACCAATCCTTGGAGGGCCTTGTCAATGCAATCGGACTCGGACGAAACCAGTTGTGCATGGGATGCATCACGGGCAAGTATCCAACGCCACTAGCTCAGAAAATGGCGGATGAAATAAGGAGCCGGTTCCAGAAGGGTTACCAAGAGACAGGCAGACTCTACGAACTTGAAGAGTCTCTTCCAGAGGCGCAGTGAAAAAGCAAAATAGGCCTCCATGTTCTTCCTTGTAACGCTGGGACGATACCTGTGGAAAGAGTAGGCATCCTCGTTGTTTCCTACGGTTCAAGAGAAGCCGCTATGATAGATGCCTTCACGAGAAGCAAGAACTACAAGGTCGAATTATTCGTTGCAGACAAACAAAGAAACCCTTACAACGAAAAGAAGTCTGCCAGACATGTGGTTGTGCCGGATCTGAACATCGAGAGAATATGCGATTTCGCGGAAGCGAACAAGTCGCGTATCGATTTTGGTATAGTAGGCCCTGAGAAGCCGATAATTGAGGGCGTGCGAGATCTCGTGGAGAAACAGACGGGCATACCGATGATTTGTCCAACGAGAGAGTATGCCTTGGAACAGAGCAAGGCTAAACAGAGGCTCTTGTTCGAGGAAATAGTGCCAGAAGTCAATCCACGTTTCAAGATCTTCAATCCCGAAGACTATGGCAGTCTGTCAGATGTGAGAGAGTCTGTTTACGATTGGCTGCGGGAACTGGGAAATGAGGCTGTTGTCAAGCCTGATACGCCTACGGCTGGAAAGGGAGTGGGGGTTTGGGGTGACCACTTTGTGACCCGCGAACAGCTTTTCGAGCATTTTCTTTCGAATTATCAGTATGGATCCGTCATTATTGAGCAGAAGATTGAAGGTGAAGAATCCAGTTTCCAAGCTTTCTCAGATGGAAGACACCTTGTGCCTCTGCCGGACACACGAGACTATAAAAGAGCGTTTGATGGCGACAAGGGACCGAACACGGGTGGAATGGGGTCCTACAAGGGAATCGGAGACACCCTGCCTTTCTTAACGAAAGCAGATAGGGATAAAGAGCTAGAAATAGTCAACAAGATTTTTGCAAAATGGCATAGGAAAGATGATTCAGCCCTGAGAGGGATTCCTTTATACTTGGCTTTTATGCATACGGGTGGAGAGCCGAAAATCCTTGAAAACAACAGTCGCCCTGGAGACCCTGAGGTTATGAACATTCTGCCAATACTTGAAGAGGATTTCATCGATGTGTGTTATCATATGCTTGATGGAACCCTTACGAAAGTCAAGCTGGAGGAAACTGCAACAGTCGCAACGTACGATGTGCCGCCAGACTACGGGGGATATGCAGACACATTTTCGGACCTCGTGAACGGAGAGGAGAAGGGCGGATCCGTCGACCTTGCGGAGGCGTATCGATTATCCGAGAAATATGGTGACAGGTTACGAATATACGCTGGATCAATGGAGCAACGCGATGGCCTAACGTATGCTCTCAAATCCAGGACTGTGTGTGCTGTTGGTTTGGGAGAGACGATTGAGGCGGCTAGGAACGTGTCTCTTGAAGGGTTGGCTTCAATCAAGGGTGGATCACTCTGGCATAGGAACGATGTGGCTTCCGAGGGGAGCATAGAGAGAAGTCTGAGGCACATGGAGGAGTTGAGGCGTAAACGGTGAAGAGAGTTTTCATCTCAGATTGTGAAGGACCCATTACAAAGAATGACAACGCTTTGGAAACCACGTGCCATTTTGTGCCGGATGGAGACAGAATATTCACGACCATTAGTCAATACGATGATGTTCTTGCAGACGTTCTGAAAAGACCATCCTATAGAGCAGGAGACACTGTGAAACTCGTGCTGCCCTTTCTCAAGGCGTATGGCGTCACAGACCATAAGATGCGAGAATTTGCGGCTCACCACATGAGGTTGATTACGAATGCAAATGAGATGTTAGCGCACATAAGAGGCATTGCGCCAGCATTTATTGTCAGTACGAGTTACGAACATTACATCGAAGCTCTCTGCAGAACCGTAAAGTTCCCTTTTGAAGATACTTATTGCACCCGTTTTAGCCTCGATGAGTACAGGATGTCAGACGAAGAAAAAGCCGATCTGAAACGCATTGCATGCGAGATAGCATCGATGCCTAACCTGGACGTCTGTTCAGTTACGGCGATGACCAAGGAGGACTTAACTGAAAAAGATATGGAAACAGTTCGGAGGCTAGACGAGTTCTTCGGAAATGAAGTGGGGAGAATGGAGACGGGAAGAATCTACTCTGAAGTCAAAACGATTGGTGGCAGAGAGAAGGCTGAAGCAGTAATAGACATTGCAGCGAAAACGGATGCAGATCTCTCTGAAACTATGTACGTTGGGGACAGCATAACAGATGAAGAAGCCTTCAAGCTTGTGAGGCAGAAGGGCGGCCTCACGGTTTCCTTCAATGGCAATCAATACGCCGTAAGAAACGCAGAAGTCGCAGTGATGTCAAGCGACGCTACAGTGACTGCGGCCATCGCGAATGTCTTCATAAGATTTGGGAAAGAGGAAACGTTGCGTTTCGTACAGAACTGGGAACGTCGGACTCTTCAAGAAACGAAGGCTGATAAGGATTTGGTGAGTCGCCTTCTTACCATATATCCGACTAGACTGCCCAAGGCTCAAATAGTCGGGGCCAAAAACGTTGAAACACTAGTCAGGGAGAGCACGATCTATAGAAAGAGAATTAGGGGGAGGGCTGTGGGAGGACTGGGCTAATTGATTAGGCGGAACTTGATAGAGAAGACTTATGCAGAGGCTTTCGCAGGGCTTTACTGTAGGGTCATAGTGACGGCTGATGATCGAGAAACTTTGGGAAAGGCAGCTGAAGATGCAACTGCAACTCCTTCGGGGGTCATAGGCAGACTTGACAACGGGATAGAAAAGTGGTTGACGAAGAAAGAGACTCCTGACAAACGAAGGGGAGTGATTCTACAGTTTTGGAAGGGCATAGACAGGGGGAAACCCCTGGATGATGTCATAAAACGTTTTGAGAAGGAGTTTTCTTATCGTATCAGGCAAGACATCCTTGTGAAGCCTTTCACTGCCGTTTTTGACGCTTTGTCAGTCGAGCCTGAAGGCAGGATAGACATGATGGATAGAGTCGGTCACTGTGGAGACGGATATGAATGGGAGAAAACGCTTTTCGGACGCAGAATGATAATTGTGCCGATTATGGTGCCTGATTTCTTGATAGAGCGGCATATAGGATATGCTAGAGGCGTTGCTGGCGGCAACTTCTGGTACATGTGCCAAAACAAGAAAGCCGTCAAGAATGCTGGAAAAAAGGCGTTGGAAGCGATACGTAATGTTGATGGTGTCGTGACGCCTTTCGATGTATGTTCTGCCGGGTCAAAAACTGAAACTCGTTTCCCATTGGTAGGGCCTACAACTAACCATCCGTACTGTCCGTCCTTGAGAAACGTGTTGGGCAGTAAGTCCAAGGTGTCTGAAAACGTGAGGTATATACCTGAAATTGTGATTAACGGCGTTTCCTTGCATACGGTGAAAGAGGCTATGAGAGTTGGTATAGAGGCAGTTCTGGGTGTTGATGGAGTTGTTGGGGTTTCCGCTGGCAATTACGGTGGGGAGCTTGGTGAGTATAGGATTGATTTGGGCGAGTTGTTTCTATGAACAGGTTTGATGCTGTCGGTTTTGGCGCGCTTAACATGGACAAGCTATTCAGTGTCAATGAGATAGCTGCTGCTGAAGGGGAGAGCTTCATACGGGATTTTGCTGAGGTTCCAGGAGGCTCAGCCGCAAACACTATGGTGGGTCTTTCGAGGCTTGAATGCAAAGTAGGTTTCATTGGAAAAGTGGCTTGTGACCCTGAGGGCATGAAATTGCTTGAGGATTTCAGAAAGGAGAATGTCGACGTCAACGGCATAATCGTTGCAGAACAGGGCAGGACTGGAACAGTGATGGGTTTCGTGAGCGAAAGAGGCGAACGAGCGCTATATGTTGATGCAGGAGTAAATTCTGCGATAACTACTGTGCCAAAGAAGGAATATGCTTCTGAAGCCAGTTTTCTGCATCTGACATCGTTCGTTGGAGAGAAGTCTTTCCATGCGCAGGTGGATCTTGCGAATTCGCTTCCAAAATCGGTGAAGCTGAGTTTTGATCCAGGGGCATTATATGCGAGAAGAAGCAGCGTACAGCTCAGATCGATACTCAAACACACGTTTGTTTGCATGCCTAATGCCCTGGAACTAGAATTGATGACTCGAAGAACTGGCTACAAAGAAGGTGCGGAGGCCCTCATTAGAGAGGGCGTGGAGATAGTTGCCGTCAAGCTGGGGAAGAGAGGCTGCTACGTTACAGATGGAAGAGAAAAGCATCGGATACCCGCATTGAACGTTAAAACAGTGGACACAACTGGCGCGGGAGATGCTTTCTGTGCAGGTTTTCTGTATGGGCTGATATCGAACGAAACCCTCGAAGAATGTGGAAGAATCGGGAACTTTCTAGGTTCAAGATGCGTGATGAAGATAGGAGCAAGAACGGGGCTACCTACGCTTAACGACTTAAGAGCTGAATTCAAAGGCTCCCTCTTCAAAAATGAATAGTTTCAAGCGCAGCGAAGGCGCTGTCCTCGTTCGAATGGGCCTTGTGTGTTCTAAGAAATTTCCTTGGGACAGTGGCATTGAATGTCCATATTGGATGACAGATTGTATGGTGTCTTCGGTAAGGTCGAAACCTTCATAAATAGGAACTGTTGATTAGACTGTGCATTTGAAGGGAGAGGCTTATGTCAAAGCCGTTTTACGTGAAGTTTGAAGTATCAAAAGAATTGGCAGATGCCGCCTATGAAGCCCTGCAAATAGTCGCTAAGACGGGTTCAGTTAGGAAAGGCACGAACGAAACGACCAAAGCTATTGAAAGAGCTCAAGCAAAATTGGTAGTCATAGCTGAGGATGTGCAGCCGCCAGAAGTTGTGGCGCATTTGCCTTTGCTGTGTGAAGAAAGAAAGGTTCCCTACATATTTGTTCCGAACAAGGAGAAAATTGGAACCGCTATTGGCATCGACGTTCCTGCTGGAGCAGCTTGTATCGTTAAGGAAGGGGACGCTGCAGGGTTAGTTAAGGAGATCGTGACAAGAATCGAGCAGTTGAGAAGAGGAACGGCGTAATGAGCAAGGAGCAAAAAGAGGCTGAGCAAACAGAACTTACGCCGGCTGAAGTAATTCAAGTAATTGCGCGAACAGGGGTCACAGGCGAAATCTCGCAAGTCAGAGTGCGCATTCTCGAAGGAAAAGACAAAGGGCGGATTATAACGCGCAACGTGAAAGGACCTGTTCGTGCGCAAGACCTTCTTATGTTGAGAGAAACGGAAAGAGAAGCAAAAAAGATTAACAGATAAATATGTAGAAGATTAGTCGGTGAGTTCGTGGATGCCAAGGCCTAGAAAATGCTCATTCTGCGGAAATGAATTCCCCGCGGGCACAGGGATGATGCACGTCAAAAATGATGGATCAATACTGTGGTTCTGTTCAAGCAAATGTAGAAAAAGCTCGCTGTTTCTCGGAAGAGACGCTCGCAGATTCAAATGGACATCATATTTCGGCAAAGAAGAAAAAGGAAAGGCATGATCGGGCGCCGACTGCGATCACATCCATTGCACTTGGAACTCCAATTACAAAAGAGGTTCAAACGCCAGATTTCCTTGGAAGGCAGCCAACCTTAGGACGATGCAAATCTTGATACTGTGAGCTGAAGAAATTTCGTGCGGGCGATGCTTAAGGACTCGTATTCTCTTTTGGACAAATATAAGGTTAGTAGCGGGGAGTAGATTTGAACTACTGATCTCTGGGTTTCTTGAAGCTTTGAAGCTTTTATGAGCCCAGCGGGTTAATCCTGGCTACCCCACCCCGCTCCGTCAATCACGCGATTTGCTCTTCGCAATCGGGTTTTAACGCACACTTTGATTTAAGCCTGAGCGCAACTCTGGCTCTTAAACAAGGCTGTGCTCACTTTGTCGTCGCTGGAACAGGAATAAGAGATGCGAATGTTTTTAAACTTTCCTCGGCGTGATGACGCCTAGCGCGCATGAAAGCATTGGCAATCTTTTTTCTTGTCATCAAAAGGATACCTTGAAAATAACTTTGAGTTTCGCGAATGTCCTCGCTGCAAAAATGAAAAAGCCACCAGAAGTTACTCCGAATGGTCTTTGTAAGTACGTCCTTTTTGAGGCATGTGGCACGTGGGCACCTCGTTTTGTTTATAAGAAACGGAAATGAAACTCCTAATATGGCGCTCAGCAGGAGGAAAACAACCTCCAGATTCGTGTGGGTTTTCCGAGGTAGACTACGCAGGATAGATTTGATTCTGGTGGCTTTCGTTCTGGTGAGCCCATTCATATTTACGCTTGTTAATGTCTATCCGTCTTCGCGTCCGAATATAAGGATCAGAGCAGGGACCAGTGAAAACTGGAGCGGATACGTTGCCGTGTCAAACCTGTCCTCGCCAGCAAACGGGTTCGTCAACAGCGTTACAGGCAGCTGGGTTATTCCGACTCTTACGGGTAACTCCTCTGAGGATACGTACGTTGCAACGTGGGTGGGAATAGACGGATTTTCAGCTTCGGATGCGACGGTCGAGCAGATAGGTACAGAGATGGATTATTTGAACGGTATGCAGAGCAATTATGCTTGGGTGGAGTTCTATCCAAGACCAGCGCGAATAATACCCTGGCTCACTGTAAGTAGCGGGGACTCTTTTAGAGCGTCAGTGACGTACGAAGGTGGAAGCCTCTTCGATATGTCGATTACTGATTTAACGACAGGTCAATCATACTCAAGAACCTACAACGCCGCTGCGCAACTTCAGTCTGCAGAGTGGGTGATTGAAGCACCATCGACATCGCAGGTACTGCCACTAGCAAACTTCGGCACACTCAACTTCAGCAACGCCCAGTTCACGGACAACAACGGCACGACGTACGCTATAGACGGTCGAGGACCAGGAACATACGACATGATTAGTCTCGACGATCCCAACGGAGGAAGCGCAGAGCCTTCTGTTCTAGTAGATAGTGCAAAACCGCAAGGGCCTTCAAGCTTCAAAGTGACCTACGAAGCCCTTTACGTCAGTGTTTCGCCCACTTCAGTCCTTTTGGATACTAGCCAATCCCAGTTGTTCACGTCAAACGTCTCCGAAGGCACGCCACCGTACACCTATCAATGGTATCAAAACAGTGCGCAAGTCTCGGGCGCCAATGGTTCGACATGGATGTTTACGGCCGTGTCAGCAGGTTCTTACACGGTTTACGTGTGGGTCAACGACAGCGCCGGAATGCAGGCAAAGTCCGACACTGCAACTGTCACGGTGAATATTCACGACGTAGCCATCACGAGTATAGCGCTCTCAAAGACTGTTGTTGGCCAAGGCTACGACCTGAACATGACCGTTACAGCAGCAGACTTGGGCAGCTTCCCAGAAACTCTCAACGTTACAGTCTATGCCAACGCAACTTCTGTTGGTTCAGCAAACGTCACCATGTCGGGCGGAAACTCCACAGACATTACGTTCACGTGGGACACTGCAAGCGTTGCCTATGGCACTTACAATCTAACCGCTTATGCAAAGCCAGTTAATAACGAAACTATATCAAATAACAACTTCACGACTATGGTAAAAGTAACGATCCCAGGCGACACCAACGGCGACTTCAAAGTCAATCTGAAAGACTTGGTTCTTCTTTCGCAGGCTTACGGCTCCAAACCTGATAGTGCAAACTGGAACCCCAATGCAGACATAGACGGCGATGGAATCGTAAGCTCATTAGACTTCACCATAATAGCTCAGCACTATGGACAACACTATCCCTGACCTCTTGATTCATACTTTCAAGGACGAGGTTTCATCAAAAATGGTGTTTCAAAGCGCGTGCTGCGATTTGAAATTGCGGCACACCAAACTACGTCTTATGGGGTCAAGACTTTGATTCTTAGGAAGCAAAGCACGTGCTACAACAAGTCAAGCGGGGCAGTGCCTGTTCTAATTGACATAAACCCGTGCTACGCACAATTCTTTAAAAGGAAATTTCAATTCTTTCTAGATTGAGGAAACTTTTTGAAAACTAAAGATGTCATGGTCAAAGAAGTGGTAAAGGTTGGTTCAAGTACATTAGTGGAGAACGCTGTCAAGACGATGAATAAAAATGAAATAGGCTGTTTGATTGTCGAAGACAACGGACAAGCAAGAGGCATAGTAACACAGAGGGACTTGTTGGAAAAGGTTCTGGAAAGATCCAGAGACCCAAGAAAGCTGGCTGTTTCAGAAATAATGACCAAGAAGTTGGTTGTGGGAACTCCCGACATGGAAATTCATGAAGCCGCCAGACTAATGTTCGAGAAGAAGATCAAGAAACTTCCCATCGTTGAAAACGGGAAACTTATCGGTCTAGTCACATTGACAAATATCGCTCGAACGGTCAGTGTCGACAAAGAAATAATCGACATAATCGAGAAGCTCTCCAACATGCGTGCAATTTAATCCATCCGCTTTCAGCTTCGACTTTCAGCTCACCAATAATCGATACTTACTTTCTCGGTAGCGTTGCACGGATAGCCCCCACGCCCTGGGGGAAGCAACGTAATATGCATGCGTAAGTCATCTGCATTCCACTATAGTCCGGCTCTTCGGGTTTGAAGCGTCGAATTCAAGAACGCCTCTGCGCGCAACGTATTATAGCAACTTCTTGTTTGGCATCTATCTTATTAGTTTCTGCTCTAAGTCGACCAGTTTGAATTCAGTTTTTCCTTCCGGGTGTTGCGCCGTATCATATATTCGGAGAGTCTGTTCGGCTGCCTCTCGCCACGTGAAGTATTGCAGCACTCTTTTTCTTCCGTTTATTCCCCATTTCTTTGCTCTGTCGGTATCGGACAACATTTCTTTGATTCCCCATGCAATGTCTGACGGGTTGTTGCCGTTTACGTGGACGCCGTTTTGGTCTTGCCCAGCTGGGATGACTTGCTCCCTGAAACCAACTGTGCCTTGTGCTCCAACGATTATGGGTTTCCCCATCGACATGGCTTCCAGACTCACGATTCCGAAAGGTTCGTATGTAGATGGGAAAATGCATGTGTCGGCAGCAGCATAATGCAAGATGCGTTCTCTTTCGGGCACGAACTCGAACCTGCAGGCAACTTTGTTGCTTATTCCGAGTCTGCTGGCGGCTTCTATTATGTCGTTTTGTTGTTCACCCTTTCCTAGTATGACCAGCTTGGTTTTTGGATAATCTGTCAACACCGTGGGCATTGCCTGAACGAGATTTGTGACTCCCTTAACCCATGTGAGCCTTCCGAGGAATAATATCATTTTTTCGTCGGGTTCTATTCCGTATTTACTACGTATCGCCTCCACCTCTGCTTGTTTGCAGTTTCGAGGATCATAATATTCAGGATCGACACCATTCCAGACGACGCTGATCTTTGATCTCGGCCACCCGTGTCTTGCCAGATCTTCTTGCATGGCATGGCTAACGGTGATTATTCTGTCCGCCCTCTGAGACGTTGCCCATTCAAGATGCGAAACAACTTCCGATCCTTGCCCTCCGGCTCTTCCCCATTCCGTGCTGTGCACATGGAAGACTACTGGCATCTTTGTCTCATTTTTGACCATGAGACCTGAAATGCTGCTGAGCCAGTCGTGAACGCAAACAATGTCATAGTTGCACCCTTCTTTCTTCAACATGCTGTTTATGAATTTTGAAGCACTCAGTATGTTGTAGATGAATATGTCATTGAACATTCGTATGTTCGTTCCCCACTTCTTCAGGTCGTCGATGACGAACATGGGAAAGACGTTGCTGGCATCTGCAACCAATGGTCTATGAACTTCTACTCCCTTTAGAATTTCTCGGGTCTTGAGATTTCCTGGGTTGAGAGTGAAGACTGTCACATCGTTCCCCATGGAAACATACTGGCGTGAAATGTAATCAGCATAAGTGCCTAAACCACCGACGAGTGCCGGTGGATATTCCCATACAAAGAAACCAATTCTCACCGTCATCACCAAAACTGAGGTTTATTACCTATAGTCCATATCGTCGAGTCTCTCGATTGCAATCAGATTCCTCTTCTTGAATCAAAAAGGCGTGTTGTCTGAATAAAACAGTTATGAATTCATGATTAGAATGCAGACTGCGCTTTTCTGAACTTCCCTATTATCTATTATTGACATTTCCGTACAATCCCGTAGTGCGTGGAGTTACAATGCTTGCAATAGCGCGATCTATGTAGCCTACACGATATATCTGTGGAAGCTGTCTTTTCCTGAGTACTTTTTCAGCCATCTTTCGCTTGCGAAGCCCCATTTGAAGTCATTGCCCTCTATCTCTAATATCAAGATCAGATCCGGGTCATCTGCATTTGCATATTTTACAAGGGTTTCGTAGAGGTTGTTGGATATATCCAAAGCCAAATCCTCTGCAGCATTGTCTTTGGTTTCTCTGGCGTGAAATACCGCTTTGTGTTTCTCATTGCCATTGTGGAAACTAACGCGGACAGTGGAAATATAGAATATTTTCCCATTGTAACTCATTATTACTTGATGGGCATTTCCTGACCGAGTTTCGACTTTCTCCAAATCTATCAACCTGTGAAAACGTGTTCTAATAAGGAGTTGTCTGAAAAGCAGTTAAGCAATCCTTCTATAGCTGAAATATGTTCAAAATCGATTTATGAAGTGAAATTCCGCCTTTCTCTTATGTACTCATTGTGTGCCTGGTTTTCGTATGCTGAATCTCTGATTCAGATTCTTGGTTCATAAGCATAAAGTATATGCTGTGTCAGAATTGGCCCTCAAGCTTAGATCGCGACGAGCATAGGAGAATGGCTATGGAACTTGCAATGGAGAAAATCGACGACTTAATCAAGGTATATGACGAGAAGAACGAATCATGGAGATTCGTCAAGAGAGACAAGGGGTTCAGCAGACAGATCACCATGATAGAGGACACCCTGTCACGTTTCGGATTACTCAAGAACGAGATTAGAGTTTACCTTTATTTGGCAAGAGCAGGTGAAAGAAAAGCCGCCGAAGTCGCGGAGGCTATATCGCTTCACAGAACTGAAACATATAGGATTCTTCGCGATCTTGAGAAGAAAGGCATTGTCTTTTCAGTTTTCGAGAAACCGCTCAAATTCACAGCCGTTTCTCTTGAAAAGGCCGTGGACATCTTGATAGAAGCCCAGAAAATGAGAATCAAACTCTTGGAAAAGGAAAAGGCTGGGTTAGTGGAACTTTGGTCATCTATGCCGCAACCGAAACTTGAGAACAACAAGAAAGAGATATTTCAGATATTAGAAGGCGGACAGCAAATGCTTCTCAAAGCTGATGAACTCCTCGAGAAAGCCAAAACTGAAATCCAGATATTTGCGCCAGGCGAATATCTAGCTCAACTTTACCACAGTGATTTCATAGACAATTTGGAGTCTTGCTCCAAGAAGCTTGAGATCACGTTACTGACAGAAAACTCCCTCAAAGGCAGGTTCTTCGTTGAAAAGTTGAGCTGGGCCGGGCAAAGACACCACGTCGTAGACGTCAAAAACATACCTTGCTTCATAATATCTGATAGAAAAGAACTTCTGATCGCGATCCAACAAAATGAAGAAGATGAAGAAGATGACAATATCGACAAGAGGAAACCTAAGACAGTGGCCTTGTGGACAAACTATAACGCTTTCATTGAGACACTTGAAATGCTGTTCTCTAAACTGAATGAAACCGCCAAGACGATCCAGGAAATCTGTCCAAGACAGTAGATTGGGCACGCCGCCGGCTGCCAGCGGCTAGATTTTCACTCCGTGCCTGGGATCTCTAACTTGTTTTGAGAATTCTTCCATGAGTTTCTTGGTTATAGGCCCTGGTTTGCCGTCGTTTATCGTGCGCTTGTTTATTTCTCTGACAGGGACTATTTCGGCTGCCGTTCCTGTGAAGAAGACTTCTTCGGCGTTAAAGAGTTCGTATGGTGTTATGTTTTTCTCTTCAACTTCAAAACCAAGTTCTCTGCCCAGCTTTATGATTTCCTGAGAAGTTATCCCTGGCAGCGCGCCCGTATAGTTTGGGGGAGTGAAGAGTTTTCCTTCTTTCACAATGAATATGTTTTCTGCTACTCCTTCACATATGAAACCGTTCTTGTCCAGACAGATGGCCTCGTCCACATTGCTAATGTTGGCTTCGATTTTTGCCAGTATACTATTGAGGTAGTTGAGAGACTTCATCTCATGCGTTGTTGCGTCCACGGGGTCCCTCTTGACCCATGAAATCATCGCCGTGACGCCGTTTTCTTTTGCTTCTCCTTTGTGGAGCACTATCACATCTGCAATCACAATCACTGTTGGTTTGGGGCACTTTTTGGGGTTAAGTCCCAGGTCGCCTACCCCTCTGGTAACGACTAAACGAATGTACGAATCCCTAAGATTATTCTTTCGGAGCGTATCCAAAACAGTTTTGACCATCTGTTCTTTCGACAGTGGGATTTCGAGCATCAACATGTGGGCTGAACGGTAAAGTCTCTCAACATGTTCTGTGAGCTTGAAAACTGAGCCGACGTAGGCTCGAATTCCTTCAAAAACGCCGTCGCCGTAGAGGAGTCCATGATCGAAAACCGATACTTTTGCTTGTGACTTTGGATAGTACGTTCCATCGATGTAGACTAGTAGTTCTTTCTCCATTTGTTTTCCCCAAATTAAGAAACTACCCTACCGTACCTTGGTCTGATATGTTTTTTGGATGAAGCGATGTTTTCCCGAGAGTCTCAGCCGTGAAACTGCGGCCTCTTTGAGATGTATTTTGGAAGTGGAAGCGCCTTGAAAGGTTTGTCCAACGTTGCTTGCTTAACTTCCTCCAGAAATAACGTGAAATCCATGCTTCGTACTTTTCCGATCGATCTGTCTCTTACAGGAACTACTCCTGACGCAATTTCCTTTCCGCCCACTACGACAATGTAAGGGGTCCATTCCATTTCAGCTTCCCGGATTTTCTTCTGCAGAGTAAGCGGTCGGTCATCAATGTCAATTCGTACTCCTAGGGCCTCAGCCTTTGCGGCCATCTCCTCAACTTGTTGCAAGTATTCGTCTGATAATGGAATCATGCGGACTTGTGTTGGGGAGAGCCAGAGTGGAAGCATCGGCGGCTTGCCGTGTTGTTGTTCTTTGTATGCTTTTTCGAGTAGCGCGTATACGTCTCTTTCGATTGCGCCACTAGGTGAGCAATGCAGAATGAGAGGGCGTATTTTCTGGCCTTTTTCATCGGTGTAGGATATGTCGTATCTCTCGGCGTTTTCAACATCGATTTGATCAGTGGAAAGAGCGGCGGCCTTGTCTTGGTTGTCTACAAAGTTGAAGTCCCATTTGAGGACGAAATAGAAGAAACGTTCATTCCACATCTCTGCGAGAACAGGTCTTCCAAACATTTTTGCTAGTGAAGCGATGAAATCCTTGTTTTGTTTGTAGAAGTCCTTGGTGAAACGCACTCCTACCTCGTAATTGTCCCGGGGCAATCCGATTTCATCTAGTATCCTAATGCACAGCTCGAATCTCTTTGCAAATTCTTCTTTGGCTTGATCTAGGTCTGTGCAGAACGCGTGGCAATCAGGCATGCTGAAGGCTCTCAGGCGTCTCAGACCTACAAGCTCGCCGCTTTTTTCTCTCCTGAAACTGTAGCGGGTCAACTCGTAGACTTTCATGGGCATCTGCCGATAGGAGAACTGTGCATCGTGAACCATTAGGAATTGTCCGAAACATGCTGCAAAGCGGAGGAATAGTTCTTTGTCTTCAGATTTCAGCAGGTACTGTCTTGCTGGGAAACGGTTGAGGTAGTCAGCCAGACTTGGGTGCCGAAAATCATACATGACTGGCGTCTCAACTTCCATCGCGCCGTACTCGTTCATTTTTGAGGTTACGAATTGCTCAAGCAACGATTTGATGAGTCTTCCTTTCGGATACCAACGGATGTTACCAGGGTCGCTTCCAAGTTCGTAGTCAGCTATTTCCAGCCTTTTCATAAGGGTTACGTGCGGCGGCATCTGTTGGCTGGCTCTGACTTTTGATATTTCGTATTTTGCGAATTTCTCTAGGTTTTCGTGACCTTTGAAATTGAAGTCTTCGACTTTGACGAGTTCTCCGTCTGGGCGGAGAATGTGCCAGAATGACTTGAGTTTCTCTTCCGCTTTTGCTGCTTCAGAGATGTTTTCTTCTTCTTTTTTCTCCGTTTTTGTGGGAAGCACTACGCGGGATTGTTCTGCCAGAGGGTGTCCTTTTACTGAAATTGTGAACTGTTTGTTCCAGCCGAACGGTGCTCTGAAGGTTTCTATACCTTTTTTCTTTGCGTAGGCTTCCATTGCCTTGACAATCATCAATGCTTCTGAAGGTTTAGCAAGGACGCTGCTTAAGTGGGCGTAGGGGTAAATCAGGATGCGATTGACCTTTTGCTTTTCGAGAAATGTGTGGACTTCTTCGATGGCTTTTTCAGCAGTGGTGATGTCATCGTGTTCTTCCACTGCGGTGAACAGCACGATTATTTCTTCTAAACGAACTTCTTTCTTTTCAGTATCTTCAGCTGATGTAACTTCCTTCTTCACTGGTGTGTATACGATAAAGTCGGAGTGTAGCTGCAGTATTCTCATTGAACGTAAGTCTCCCTTTCTAGCCACTGTAGCGCCATTTCTCAATCTGTTTGTCTTTCTTGGTTTTCTTCTTGTATTCTTTGTAATGTTCTCTGCAGAGGTAAGCGCGTTTATCATTGCCCACTTTTAGGCCAGCGGTCTTCACTTTTTGTGTTGAGAGTGAACGGATTGCCTCTCTACTGCATCCTGATACGGTACATTTTACGCCTTTGTCGATACGTCCCACTTTTGACGCCTCAAATCAACACTGAATTTAATCCATACATTATGTATCGTTCCTTAATGTCTTTTTCCTCGAAAGTGAATGATGGTGTCAACGAGTCGGATTGCTTTGAGACGTTGAGCCAAACCTAATAGCTCAGGTTTTCATAATATATTAATCTGTGAATGGCCTTGCTTGCCGAAAGAGGAAGGCTTGTTTTTCCGTTTTCTGCAATCGTTGACATGGACAAGCTCAAGCTAGCGATTCTGATTAATGCCATCAATCCGAAGATAGGCGGCGTGCTAATAAGAGGACCAAAAGGGTCAGGGAAAAGTACAATTGTTCGTTCTTTAACAGATATTCTTCCTAAAATTCGGGTTGTTAAAGGATGTCCCTTCAATTGCAGCCCTGAAGATCCGTCCAATATGTGTCCTATATGCCTCAAGAAGTACGAGGAAGATAAGACTGTTATCGCTGAAGAAAAAGAGATGGTGGTGGTTGACTTGCCTTTGGGAGCCACCGAAGATAGGGTGATAGGGAGTTTGGATGTTGAGAAGGCGATAAAGCAAGGAGTAGAAGCCTTGGAGCCAGGCATCCTTGCGGAGGCAAATCAAAACATCCTGTACGTGGATGAGGTCAATCTGTTGCCTGACCACATAGCGGACGACCTGCTGGACGCTGCGAGTACAGGCTGGAATACAGTTGAGCGTGAAGGAATCTCTGTAAGCCATCCATCTCGTTTCATTTTCATAGGAACGATGAACCCTGAAGAGGGAGAATTGAGACCGCAGCTTCTCGACCGCTTTCCGCTATCGGTCACCGTAGAAACCATAAAGTCCGTTGACGACAGAGTTGCAGTCGTCAAGAGAAACATAGAATTCGAAACCGAACCTCAAAAATTCTTCGAAAAGTTTGCTTCAGAACAGGGCGAGCTTCGAACGAAGATTGTTAACGCAAGACAAGTATTGAATCGTATAGTTTTCTCCGAAGGTTTCCTGAAAGGGATCTCCAAAGCGTGCTTGGATTTGAAGGTCGACGGTCTGCGTCCAGATATTATCATCGCTAAGGCTGCTGCAACGCTTGCCGCTTTTGAGGCCAGAACTGAGATTACGGTCGACGATGTGCTCGTTGCCGCTGATCTTGCCCTGGGCCACAGGACAAGAGAAGGCGGCTTCGTCGAACCAGCGACTGGCCAAGAAATAAGGGAGGCTTTCTCGGCATCTGTTAAGAACGTTTTCCAATTTCAAGAGTCCGGCGATGGAGTGAAAAAGCAGCAGGAAAAGAAACATTTGTTCAAGGGGAAAACCATGTTTTGGACCAAGCAGGATGCTTCGGAAAAAGAAGAGGGGCAGGCAGACAGAGATAGTGCGGCTGCAAAAATCCGGAGAACACGGACAAAACTTCTTCTGTTTCTTAACAGGCTTCTGGGCGGGGTCATCTTCGGCATGGGAAAGAAGCTGAAGCGAATTCCTGAGAACGAACCAGCAGCAGAAGGGTTGCAGAAAGGATCCAACAAGTTCAAGGGCGAAATTGTAGATGAAAAGGTCGATGCAAAGGAGGGCGCTAAAGGAATACCTACAGTTGGAAGAGCCGCGAAGTCGCTGGAAGTATCTGAAGGCCACCGAATCATGACAGCTGCTGAACAGAGAATTGTTTCGCCCTCCACTTACTTTCTAAAAATGGGGGGCATCAAAACGAGGAAGCGAAGCGTCAACCTCGGTAGGCACGCTAATGCGTTGAGCGCTGTCCAAAGAGGCAGGCCATATGGCTGGACGATTCCTCACGGAAAAACTTCGGACATTCATTTTCCAGCAACTATTCGGGAGGCGTCCAGAAGGCAAAGTGAACGCATGGGATCTTCGGATGTTGCAGTGAAGATAAGAGTCGAGGATATTCGCGATAAACTCCGATCCAGTAAGGCTTCTATTACAATGGTTTTAGTTCTTGATCTAAGCGGTTCCATGCTTTTCAACTTGAACGCTGTGAGAGAAGCGCTAATCAGGTTGCATGGCGATGCGCATAGGTACAGAGACCGAGTTGGAATTGTGGCCTTGAAAGATTTTGGTGCTGTCGTGGTTCAGCATCCCATCACTAATCTCAGAGTCGTGGCTAACAAACTTGTCCGCCTGCGTGTAAGTGGCTACACGCCGCTTGCGAGTGGTATGATGAAAGCTAGGGAAGTCTTGAGAGAGGCTGAAAGAAGGGATTCATCAACTGTGCCTGTTATGGTGGTAATTACGGATGGTAGTGCGAACGTGCCGTTGAAAAGGAGTTTGGAAACTGGTGAGCTGCGCATGATAGAGGAACCTAGAGTAGTCGTCAGGGAATATGAAGATTTGGCTGTACAGGACGTGTTTGCGGTCTCCAAAATTATCAGGCGTGAGGGTACAAAGGTGATAGTCGTCAATACGAACCCGCATGTTTACGGGCGTGAATCTTACGGGTTCGAAGTGACAAGGCTTATAGCTTCGACGACCAACGGGGCCCATCATGTTGTTGGCACGTTGGGAACGAAGGAGAAAATCGTTGATAACATCGTCGAGAGTTTGAAGGAAGACCAGGACAAGCTTTGAGACAGTGTTTTTTGAACTTAATTGTAGTGGTTCACATGCTAGCGACTGCACTAGAGACGGTTTCTTTTCCGTTTGCATTCAAAAGTTGATAAAAAAGAAAGGGGTGTATGGGGTCACGGGTTCGTTGGTTTTCTAGTGACTTTTCTTCCTATCACGATGAGAAATAATGCGGTGAATGGAAGCAGATAGGGCAAAAGTTGAGCCGATTGCACTTGACCTTGTGTGTCTGTGTTTGAGGCAGGTGTAGTTGGAGCTGTGTTTTCTCCGTATGTAGCATTGTAAAGTTTAGGAACAACGTCGGTTGTCGGATAATAGCCCCTCGAATTATTATCAACATGCCAAGTCATGAAGTAGGTTCCGATAGTGCTGCCGTCGCCTCCATATTCTATCAGATTTATTTGCGTAGAGCCTGTTGAAATTACTCTGAAATCAACCGTGAACAAAGGAGCATCTCCAGTTATGCCTGAGTCTCCGCCCAAGCGTGTCGCCACGTAATAGATTTGACCATATGTGGGTCCGTTGTATGTTAGGTTTTGCATTTCATCATACACGTTGGAGGCGTTGCTTATGATTTCGGGAAACACAAATAATGGTCCGGGTTGAATGTCGACAAGCTCTAGAACCGTGGGGTCATAATGGATATCAATCTGGACTGCATATATGCTGACACAATTTTCAGCGGAAACATTGATGCTGAACCAATCACCCAGGCCCAGCGTCTCGACGTGTGACGGGGTTATGCTTATGGTGGTCGTTGTTTGTTCTCCCGTAGCGGAGGCTCTTGCAAGGTTAAGAGCTGGCTGCAGCATAAGTAAGAGTGCTATAGTAGCCATGAGCAGGTGTTTCTTTCTCATATTAAGCCTCTACGATACAGGTGAGCGTCTTCAGGATTTAAGCTTTTGTCTTGTTACACCTTGAGCGGTGTGAATTTGCTTGCAAGCTTTTATAATTACTTCAACTCATCATTACTAATCGTCGTTTGGTGAGAAGATTGGAGGAAACCGTCTACAGTCTCCTCAGAGAGATGGGTTTGAGTCCATATGAGATAGATGCTCTCATGGCGTTGATATCGATGGGCTCATCTTCAGCAGTGGATTTGCTGCCCATGTGCAAGGTACCGAGGTCACGAATCTACGAAGTCCTGGCTGAACTGGTTTCGAAGGGATTTGCGTCAATGAGGCCAGGGAAACCGACAGTCTATGAGGCTGTTTCTCCTCGGGATGCCTTTGGGCACCGACTCTACACGTTAAGAACTGAGACCGAGCGGAATATCAAGAGCATGGAAAGCAAGGTCGACAACGTCATCCCTCTCTTGGAGAAGGTTTCAACTCTGAAACCGAACAGAGTAATCGGACCCGAAGACGTAGCATGGGTGTATTACAATGAAGCTCGCTTCCAAAATAGCATCACAGATTTGGTGCTTAACTGCACCAAGAGTTTCAGATCATGCAATTCTAGAGGTAGCATTATCAGTCGTCACGAGGCTTACAGAAGCAGATTAAGCGCGATGCATTCTGCTCTTGAGAAGCATGTTGATGTAAGATTAATTCAGCCTTTGGACAGAAGCATGGAATTAGCTTTGTACAATGATTTGATTAGAAGAGGAGCCAAACACATGGTACCCAATGTTGAGCTTAAAGAATCATTTTGGATAGCGGATTCAAACACCGTTGCTCTCCTCGTAAAGGATGATCAGGCCAAGTTCAGATATGGGCTGGTTTTACAAGACCAGTTCATAAGCAGTTTGCTTAACAAGTATTTTGATGATTTTTGGCAAAAATCCATGCCGGCTGCTAAGATTATTCTGCAGCTTCAAGCAGAGCCTTCAAAATGAACGAGCGAGGTTGCCTGGCATCTAGAACTCAAGTTTTGAGGTGCACGCAGGGTGTCTTCACTGATTTATTGCGCCCTAAGCGTTCTTGTTGCTATTGTTCTTTTGTTCTCTTTTGTCGAATAGGACGTGTGCGCGTTGATAGATTTGGTTCTTGTCGCCGAATGATGTGGGGCCGATTCCCTCGACGACTAATGAGGCGGCGGCTGAGCCGACGTAAGCGCACCACGCGCAGTCTTCGCCTTTAGAATATTCTGCCAGGAATGCCCCTATGAAGGCGTCTCCGGCACCCGTTGGATCTATGAGTTTCTCGGGCGTGTATGCCGGTACTTTGTGAGTTGCATCGTCAACCGATACGAGGGCGCCTTCAGCTCCCAGCGTGACTATGACCATTCTGGCTCCTCGCTTATGGACAGTTTGTATTGCTGTCTCAGTGTCCTCGGAGCCTGTCAACGTTTGGATTTCTTTCGGGGTAGATTTGAAGATATCAATCAGATTTAGGACTCGTGTATCGGGAGGTGATTCGAGAGTTACGTTCCCGTCTCCATCGAAGTTTCGAATCAAACCTTGTGGGTCAAGAGAGATGACTTCCGCGCAGTTTCTGAGTTTTTCTGCAACTTCAAAGGTAATTTCGCCTGCAATTGGTGCAAGATGTATTATTTTGGCTTTCAATGAGATGTGCAAGTCGTCGAGTTGAATGGGCGACATACGGGTCCTAGACCGTAGGGTTCGATCGGAGAGATCATTTTCATATTTCAACTCAAAACGCGTCGTAGGCATTCCCTGGATCACAACAAGTCCGGATAAATCCACTCCTTCTTGCTGCAGCCACCATTTGTAGGCCGCTGGAAAATCTGTGCCCACTCTGGAAATGACCGACGTTTGAGCTTCTAGGACTCTTGCAGCGAACGAAACATAGGCAACAGAACCGCCAAGAACAGTAAATGCGTTTTGGCGATGTGGAAGACAAATCGAGTCAATGCTGAAGTTGCCAACCGATACGATGTCAAACAAGTTGAGTCTGTTCCTCAGCCAGTATTGCGGAAGAGTAAACTTAAACCCAGCGGCCTGGATTCTTCTCTTCAGGTCTTCTTCTTTTTGGAATCACTATTCCTGCATTTTTACCCATTTAGGTTTTTAGGGTCTGACGCACTCGGCTTTTGGTCGATATGGGCGTTTTGTTGTTCTTTTCTTTTTGTGATAAGCGCATTCTTGGATTCGCACTACCATATATCCATTATCTTCGTATTTGCAGCCGCACGGTAATTCTGTGGTTTTTGCCATGTCCCATCCGTTATCTATAAAATACTTATAGCATCCGTTCCTTTTTTTCCTTTTGTTCTGCTTTTTCTGGAGCTTTACTTCGTTTTTTCTAGGTTAGGATTTTTTCGTAGACGGGATGGCCTTTGAACCTTAGCGTTGTTTCTGATCTTTCTACTGTTCCGCTTGGCAGTCGCATGCACAGAGAATTTACGATTGCTCCTTCAGGTATGAATCTCACTCCGTCAAGGAGTTCACCTTTCGTGACGCCGGAAGCGGCAAATACGAGTTCTTTGCCCTTTGCGAGTTCATCTTGGGAATAAGTCTTGTCTAGGTTGACGCCTTCGATTTTTAGTCTTTCAGGTCTCGCTGAATCGTCCTTTTTGTCTTTCCATACTTTGACGAGCATTGTGCCTCCCAAAGCCTTGATGGCTGTGGCTGCTATTGTCGCTTCGGGTCCGGCGCCTGCGCCAATGAGAAGGTCTACGCCTGAGCTTGGTCTGCAGGTTACGACTGCCCCGGCTATGTCGCCGTCTGCTATGAGGATTATTCTTACTCCTAGTTTTCTGAGGATGTGTAGGATGTCATTGTGTCTTTCGCGTTCCAGCATGATGACTGTCAAGTTTTGAAGGGGAAGGCTTTTTCTGCGAGCGACGGTTTTCACTATTTCTTCTATCGACATATCTAGGGAGATTTCTCCCATTGAGTGGTGGTCAGTCGCTATTTTGAAGTAGTATCCGTCGTCGGGGAGAACCTGGAAGCACCCTGCGGGTGCGCATGCTAGCGCTGAGATAGCGTCCTTTCTTCCTTTGGAAGCTGCAGTTGTGCCATCGACTGGATCTACGACAAACTCGACTTTCGGCCCTCTACCTGTTCCGACTTTCTCTCTACGCGTGAAGGCTGGGGCGTTGTCTTTGGGTCCTTCGCACGCGATGACTTCGCCGTCGATGTCAGTTTGAGCCAGTACGGCTCTTGAGAACTCTACGGCGCGGGCGTCTATCATGTCCGGGTCTCCTTGACCTATATGCTGTGCAGCTCCAACGGCTGCTGCGACGGTGATTCTTGTCAAAGAAGGTGCATAAGCTCTGAGAGTTACCAAATTTATACCTCTAAGCGACTTATCATATCTAGATCCTATTTTGGCTTACGGTGCAAGATTTCGCCATTCCGGACTCTGCAACAGGATGGCGTATGCGGTGATCATCTCACGTGGGATTAGATCCTTGCCAATGTTGAAGAGCTCCAGTGAGCGCTGGGTTTGGGCACCCCAGAGCTTGTCGACAGCAACATCTATCTCGCCAAGGCTGTCTGTTTCTTTGCGAGTGGCTGTCATCTTGTTTCTTGTTCTGTTCATGGTCTAATACCAAGCCAGAAGACCCTTAAAAAATCGCGCGTGTTTTGATTGTAACTTTATATTTAATCGTGGAGAACTGCTTCAGCAAGAGTCGAGCCTCATGTACAAGACCTTGGAAGTCCTGGGTCCAGAGCACGAGTTTTCAGTTGTGAATGACGAGCTTGAGGCATTGCCCATTGTGGACAAAATCATAAAGGATTTCCATGGTCGAGTTGTCAACTTCGTCGAACAGCCAAGGTTTACCTTTGGCAAAGAGCTTCAGCTGCACGTCATGGAATTCAAGCCCAACGCTCCCTTCAGGACGCCGGTAGAGTTTGAGGAAACAATGCAGGAAGGAGTCTTGACCATTCAGGATTTCCTACAACGTAGATTTCACGCACGTCTTCTTGGAACTGGCATGCATCCCCTACTAGAACTCGACGAAACGGGAATTTGGCCCCATCGCCACAGACAAATCTACGAAGCCTACAGCAAAATTTTCAACCTCAAACGGCACGGATGGCTCAATATTCAGAGCTTCCACCTCAACCTCCCATACTCAAACGAAGAAAGTGGAATCCTGGTTAACAACACACTTGCAAACATATGCCCATACTTGTCCGCGATCAGCGCTTCTTCACCAATCTACGAAGGCAGGTTAGGAGACGAAGTTGACAACAGACTTTACTTCTACACGCAAAACCAAAGAGAAATCCCATCAGTAACCGGCGACGTGATTCCAGAATACATATCTTCATTCAACGAATACAAGGCAAACATCATGGGCAAGTACTCAGACGATCTAGCCAAGGCAGGCGCAGACAAGCTTATCCTCAACAAAGAATGGGTGAACAGCAGAGGAGTGATTTTCAGATTCGACAGAAAAGCTATCGAAATTCGAATAATGGACGAACAAGAATGCGTCAAATCAGACGTCGCATTGAGCTGTTTCATCAGAGCCGTACTGAGGGGACTGATGAATCAAGACCCAGAGTTTCTCCCTCACACGGTCCTAGTACAGGATCTCAACGCTATCGTGATGAATGGACTCAGCGCCAGTGTTCATCACCCACACGGAGGGACTGCACGTCGAGTCTGCGAATACTATTACAACGTCGCTTTGTGGAACGCCACAGCGGACGAAAAAAAATATCTCCCTATAATCCAAAGAAGGATAGAATGTGGAAACCTCTCTGAAATCCTGCGGGAAAGAGTGGAGAAAAAAAGCCAGACAACGGATTTGAGGGAAGCCATTGTCGACATCTACTCGGAACTTGCAGAGAACCTTGCAAGAAATCAGCCCTACTTTTGACAATAATGGCACATGGAGAGCAGCGCACGCTATATACTTGTCTTATGGAAGAAAGTTCTATTATATGCCTCACGTGATTTGGAATGAAGACCTCGAAGAAATACAGAATCTGATGGATGAGATCAGGGCGCGTGTTTGCCCTCTACAGATGGGCTGGACAAGAAGCTGGTTAGAATACAGAAACTGATCAAATCGTTCAGAGGAGAACTAGAACCCGACGAAGAATTTGAAGTATTGGAAACTGACGAGAAATTGAGACAGTTGATAACAAGAAGATCCAGCGCTACCTTCTGAATCCAGATGGGCGCCCAAGCAAAGAAAGGTTAAGACTTTTATTCCTTTAACCTTCCCGTTTCTATTCAGCATTAATGTTCTTCTAAGAAACTTCCTGCTGTCAAATAGGTGTTGGGATAATGCTTCTTGTTTCTTCAATGATTGGCAGCATCTGCTTCAATTCTCTGAAGTTTCTGAGTACCGTTATGCCTTTTTGAGTTATGGCAAAGACTGTTCTGCTCTTTCCCAATTTTCGTTCTTCGACAAGATTCTGTTTGAGCAGGAAGTCCAAGTACTCTCTCAGAACGTTACAATTCACGTTTGCTTTATACATTATATGCGTTAGTTTCAAGGGTCCCCGATGAGCCAACACTTTAAGAATATCAACGTACATCTCAAGTTTAGAACGTCTCATCTTTAAACCCCTTCATTCATGTGTCTTCAAGTATTACAAGTTCTCAGTATAAGCCACTTATGAATCCAAGATAGGACTTTATCGACCTGATTTCTACTCTTAACCCAAACTGCTATTCAAAATCAACACTTACTTGAGCGCCATGAAACAAGGTATGTTAGAGCAACTAGTAGATACTTGGAAGAACAAGAATAACCACTACTAGCATGCACTAAAGCTTCATCATAGACCTGCGCTGGAAGAGACTGTCCTAGTCCGTCTAGAACCGACGATTGCGCGCGCTAGGTAGTACATGCGTTAGTCTCGAGCTATTTTTAATGCTTCCCTGACCAAATCCTTGAGAGCGGACAAGTACAGCCCTCATAACTCAATCACTTGTAGATTCCTGAAGGTTTGGGGAGGCTGCGGATTCACAAAATAGTATTGTAACGTAATCTCGTTGTCAAATTCACTAGTGTGAATCTGTTCCTCTTTTCCTTCTTCATTTTTCGTTATCCAAAAAGCTTGGCCTTCTTCTGTTAACACGAAACGGGCATTTTTAACGTCTTCTGGAAGCCTTTTGATTGCCCACTGCCGAATGTAAGCGGATGTTGCTGGGCGCAAAGGACGCTCCTTAACACTCATATTCCGTGCCTCTTCAAAGAAATCCATAAGACCCTCTTTCCCCATTTTTTCCTGTTTTTGACTGTACCACGTTTGAAATTTCGCGTTGTTGCTGAACTCCTTCTGAAGAACCCGTGTAACGTTGCGTCCACTCATTATGAAAGCGTTTGTATTGAACCTAAATTCGCTTGGAATCTTCAATGTTTCCATCATCCTTTCGTAAAAGTATTCAGCTTGCTCAAGAGCTTCGGTAGCCATTTGAATCAATTCTCACATGACGCTCGTTTCCTATCAATCTTGTTGTAGTGTAGGTGTAGTGTGCTCACCTGCAAACTTCAAGACAGTGGCCCTTAGAAACGGTAAAATACAGGAACTTGACATAGGCGGGAAATGAACACTTTGCCTAGACTGTCAAAAATCCTTGGTATTCTGTTGATCCTTTTACTGCTTGTCCCCTTTGTTCTCGGAGCTGCAGCAGAAGTTGCACCTAAATACCTCGACCTTTTGATACCGATTTTTCTTGTTGTCATGGCATTTGGAATCGTTTTCTATTACGTCAGCAAGCGCAAAAAACTCGCGCGCTAAGAAGGATATGATTTTTCTAGCTGCAGAATTACAACAACATACCTTTAATACAATCGACGTGACTTTTCAACATTGGATGTGAGTCTGTGTCGGGACCGCTTGATATAGTGCATTCTATTCATAACGCGTTTCGTCGTGACATTTTCCAGATTGATGATTCAGTCTTCAAAATAGCGCGTAGTGGTGGGGATCTGACTGCCGTTTTGAATCGACTTCACATCATGAACGAGGTTCTGGACTATCACGCTAGGGGCGAGGAGGCTGCAGTTTTCCCCGCTGTTGACAAAGTGGCCCCTCTTGTAGCGGAAACTTACTTAACAGATCATCGTGAACTTGACACCATGGTTAGTGGGTTGGAAGCAATGCGGAGAATACCTGATACTCTAATAACGGCGAGGGCGACAGCAGTCCTGGCGTCACATTTAAGAATTCATTTAGACAAGGAGGACGCTCAATTGTACCCGATACTGAGAGAGCGAACAACAGAAAACGAGCAAGTCTCCATCGTTGGCTTAATGTCAAAAAAAGTGCCGCCGGACAGATTTCCCACTCTGGTTCAGTGGCTGTTTCCATTACTCGACCTTGAAGACAGGGTCGTGATTACAAAGGGTTGGATGACTTTGATGCCGCCACAAGTTTTCGCCGGTCTCAAACCGCTAATAAGAAAGATCGTCGCAGAAAACTGGGCCGAGCTGGCTCAGCGGATTCCACAGCTCGAGGACAAGTAAATCTGAGTATACTATGCGTTGGAAAAGCGCAGGGGGGAGAAACCAACGATAGATTCAGCGACTACTGGTGACTACTTTTGTCTTTCCAAGAATCTACTTCTATTGGTTGCCCTGATACAAGGCGCGCAATAGATAAGTGTCCTTATTAGCGGCAGGTGAATCTCTTCCAAATGTTGAATCGCCATGGATGAGGAAAGTTGGCGCCCACCCGAATGGATGTTCAGGAAGAAACGACCTCCAAATGACGATGCTTACTTCGAGAACATGTGCCGAGTTATTTTTCAGGCTGGGTTAAACTGGAATGTAATCGTGAAGAAGTGCCAAACTTCCGAAAAGCCTTCCACAATTTCTCGATTGATAACGTTGCAAAATTCGACAACTCTGACATAGAGCATCTCGTGAGGAATGAAGGCATCGTGCGAAATCGAGCAAAAATTGAAGCAGTTGTCCAAAACGCAGCTCGCATGCGGGAGATCAAGAAACGATTCGGTTCATTTCAATCATATCTCGACAGTCTCGACAAATCAAATAATTACGCTTCAGTCATAGAGGAACTGAGCAAACAGTTTAAGCGACTGGGTCCGTCCTCCGCGGGACTCTTTCTATACGCAGTCGGAGAAAACGTGAGACATTTCGAAATGTGACAATTGACAGAACTTTCAATGACATCTGCAATTCTGATTCGAATGTCTGCAATCCTTTCTGGACCGTGCAGTCTGTCACTTTAAGTTTTTATGTCTTTCAACTTTGCAGACTTACCTGGCGAGTTAATTCATGCGCAGACTGTTCAGGTGATTGTTGGCACATATGACTCCTGTTAGGGGAGGGCGTTTGGGTAGAGTTTTGTGCACCCGCAAAGAAAATGGGGTTTGAATCAAAACGGGTTACTCGGGAATGTTGGAAGGTCTTGGACTACTTCCGTTCTTCCATTTGCGCCTTTAATAGTGGCGCACGTTTGTTTCATTTTTCGTAACACCCGCATCCTGTAGGATTGTGTCTCGTACTGCGCGCGCTATCTATGCGTCCTTTATCATCTTCTTTAGATCTTCCTTGGTGTGTTTAAGCATTTCAGGATGATGGTTCTTTGCATGAAGCATAGCGTGGTCTATTACATCATTTTCTCCCCAAGGTGACTTCACACTCCACCCACATTCGGGGCAAGTCATGGTTTTCATCTTACTTTTGCTCATTCAATCACCTCCATTCCCAACTTTCATATACTACTAGTCTAGAACCACATCGTTGCTGCAGCATCCAAAGCGAGATCGTTCAGGGTGGCAGCACCGACAATTTTGACGCCCTTAATCAGATTGACCTTGTCCCAACCTAGCATCTGTTTGGAAGCTTCGCACACGTCTATTTCGATTCCTGCCTGCATGGTTTTCTGGAGCATTTCCGCGACAGAGGGAAACGTTCCAAGCTTTATTTTCTCAGCTGCTCCTGGCAGCAGAATTCTGAGCCCTTGGCCCAAATAGTACAATTTAGGTCTCAAGCCCATAGCTTTCGCAGTCTGTGCAAGAACGAGTGGTGAATATTGTCTTTCTGGATTGTCGCTCGTTTGGACGTACAGAATGAATTTGTCATCTTTCATGTTCTTCACCTCCGTTTTCATGCATGAATCACGCGAAGTTGACCTGCAGCTTCTTTCTTTCTCATCTGTCGGAGGCCTTTTTCGGTGAGGCATGTTCCTCGAGGAGGACAGTATTTCTGGGTGTGGTAATCGAAAAGTTTGAACAGAGGTTCAATAGTTTCTCTGTTAATCGAGTAAATCCGCTGTTTTTCTTTTCTTTCTGAGAAAACAAATCTGCACTTTTCCAGAGGTTCCAGATTGTGAGATATCATGCTTTGCTCCTGCTTCAATACCTTGGCGATTTCCAAAACGCTTTTCGGCTCTTTGCGCAAAGTTTCCAAGATGGCCAGTCTTGTAGGATTTGCCAGAACCTTGAAGAACGCGTAGCAGCTTTCAGATAACCCTCGTTTCATTTCATTAACACCAGTGACATATTATTCATATGACATCTTCTTCATATATATGAAGGTTTCGGATTGCGCGAGCAGATATAAGTGTTCCATGTAGGTGGCTTGCTCTTTAACGTCATAAGAGACTTAGAAGTGATGGCGTGCGGTTTTACGATATGCACGCGCCCTTGGGTTTGTAGGCGTATCATGGGTTTTGCCTTACCCGAAAAGTCCTTTAGAACATGGAAAATGAAGTAACAACTAGTTTTTCTATCGCGTGGTCCGATTTTGCAACGGATCATACTTGGATAGCCACGGGTGGTGCTCCGGCCGGGATTTGGACCCGGGTCCGCGACTGTCTCCCGGTTTTTGGTGTCGAGAGGCCGCTATACATAGTCCCTTCATATGAAGGATTGACCGGACTATACTACCGGAGCAGCAGAGATTGGTCTTCTCTATTGGTTAAATATCTTTTGACTGATGGAAGTTGATGGCCTGATCAGAATAGAGTCTTCTTCTTTGTTCGGAGCCGATGATCCTCTTTTTTGGAGGATGTGGTTTGTGTTGTTTGTCCATTGTTTTGGGCTGTCAGTTTGTATGGAGGGGTTGTGTGATTTGTTCAGTGTCTAGTTCTCTGACTCTTGCTTCTATGAATTCGGCGACCTTTTTTTGGTCGTATTCTTTTTCTTGCTGTTGCTTGTTCAGCTGTTCTTTGATCATTTCTAGAATTTTGGATATGTCAAAGGGCTTTAACATGTAGCCATCTGCTTTGTTGTTTACAGCTTCAATTGCATTTTGAATTGAGGGGAATCCTGTTATGATTATTTTACGCATTCGCGGTATGGTTTCTCTGAATTTTGCCAGAAGCACTACTCCTTCAATGTCTGGGAGTCTGACATCGATAAGTGCCAAGTTGTAGAATTCCATATTGGATCTTTCTAGGGCTTCTTTTCCATCCTTTGCCGTATCGACACTGTATCCTTCATCCTCTAATATTGTTGAAAGGATTTTTCTTATGCTTTCGTCATCGTCGACGACAAGGATTCTTGTATGTTCATCCATATTTCTTCCCTCTCGTTCTCTAATGGTTCTATTGGTAGAGTTACTGTGAAAGTTGTTCCTTCTCCCACCGCACTTTCAACCGTGATTTTACCTCCATGAGCTTCCACGATACGTTTGCATATCGGCAGGCCGAAACCCATGCCTTTGGCTTTCGTCGTGAAAAGTGGTCTCCAAAGCTTTTCCAGTACTTGTTTTGTCATTCCGATGCCAGTGTCGGAAAAAGCGATCTGAACGTTGTCGTTGACTCTTCTGCTCTTGATCGTTAACGTGCCGCCTATGGGCATGGCGTCAAACGAGTTTTTGATGAGATTTGCGAAGGTTCTCTTCATTTTCTCTGGGTCAACTTTGATTTGAGGCATGTTTCTGCTTTCATTTCGGACCCGAATATTTTCTGGAAGCGCCACTAGTGAAAGTGCTTCTCGGATTAACGATTTTGGAGTTGTTTCAGCAAGTTCCAGCCTTATTTCTCTCGAATACTCTAGCAAGTCATTTATGATTTTGTTTGAGTATTCGATGTCTTTCTCAATTATCTCCAGCATTTCTTTCGTCCTCGTATCAGCCTTTTTGTCTAGTTTTGTCTTCAAATAATAAGTGGCTCCCGTAATGCCGGTCAAGGGATTGCGTAAGTCGTGGCCTATCATCGCGGCGAGTTCTCCGATTGCTGCGAGTCTTTCAGATTTGAACAGTTGCTGTTCCATTTGTTTTCGTGCCGTGATGTCTCTCGTCATCTCAACGAATCCTATTGCTTTGCCCGCGGCATCCTTGATGATGCTGGCTGAAAGTTCGCCTGGGAATTCGCGTCCGTCTTTCGTTACAAATGTATATTCAGTGTTTTTTAGGTATCCTTGTTCGTAGGCTTTCTTGGTGTTATCTAGAGTTTTCTGTTGGTCTTTGGGAGAGATCAGAATGATGGCGTCTTTTCCGATAAGTTCCTTCTTAGACGCATAACCGTGCATTTTGGCTGTTTGATCGTTGCATTCAATGATTTTGCCTTTGAGATCGGTTGCTGTGATGGCGTCTGGTGACGCGGCAAAGATGCTGCTGAGTTTCTCTTCGCTTTCTCTGAGATTTGCGGTTCTCTCCTTCACTTTTTCTTCTAGATGGTTCGTATATTCTTGGAGCTGTTTTTTTGCTTCATTCATCTGTTGAATTAGTTTGGCATTTTCTATTGCAACAGCAGCTTGATGAGCAAAAAGTTCAAGCGGTTCGAGCGATTCTTTGGTTGGGCGGCGTCCGTCGAATGGGTCATCCATACTCATTATGCCCACAATTTGTCCAGTGACCAGATGTAACGGAATGTATAGTAAGTCATCAGGGTTCCAGTCAACTGTTTGTTTCTTCGGAACCTTGCTGGTCAATGCNTATTTGAATTGCTCACGCACGGCTGGGTCGCTCCAAGGCAGATAATAGAATTCGCCTAGTCTGTAGCGTTCGAACATTGAGCTTAGACGTTTCTGCCACAAAGTGCCTGGAGCTTGATGCTTCTTCAGATATTGTTCTTCTTTCACCGACAGTCCTGCGGTGACGACGTCTATGGTGTTGAGGTTTTCGTCTCGCAGGGATATGACTACCCTCCTCCAACCCTGTTCGCGAACTGCTTGGGCAATTGTCTTGAGCCTTTTACGCATGTCCACCGTGCGCATGATAACTGCAGAGCTTTTCATTAGGCTCTCTAATCGTTTGGAGAGGACACGTTGCCGTTCCTCTTCTTGTTTCAAAACACTTTCGATTCTCTTTCGTTCTGTTGCATCTCTTATCAGACCTACTGAGTGCCATTTATTCTTCACTTGCAGAGCGGAAAGAGAAATTTCTGCTGGAAATTCTTGTCCGTCCTTGCGTTTAGCCGTGAATTCTATTTCCTTTCCGAACGGTAAAGCATGTCCTGTTTTTTTGAGTTTCTCGATAGATTCATGGATGTCTCTGTGGGAGCGTTTGGAGACGACTAATCTGAAGAAGTCTTTTCCTTCCGCTTCCACAGTTGTGTAGCTGAAAATCTTTTGGGCGGCAGGGTTCCAGTAGCAGATTTTTTCTTGGGCGTCAATTAGGATTATGGCATCCAATGCAGAAGCACTTATGACACGGAATTTTTCCTCGCTCTCTTGCATCTGGAACAGTGCTTGCCTGCGTTTTTCCTCGACTCCGATAGCTGCCGCAAGTAATCCTATGATTTTCTTGTCTTCTTCAGTAGGGTTGAAATCTTTTTGGTAAACGAGACAGAGAGAACCGATGTATGAGTCATCGAATTTGACTGCTTTGCCCATGTATGTCTGAAGTTTGTAGCGAACCACATTTGGGTCGGTTTTGCCATATGATGTCTGCTGAAGATTCCTCAGTACGGTGACATCTTCTTTGCGTTGCTGAATCACGTCGAAGCATATGTGCCCCTGAGGTTTGTCGATGGGATTGTAACCTGGAGGTGTATTCCATCTGCCCACTGAACACAACATGCCTTTGTCAAGACGGTTGTAAAGGCCACTGGTCGCTTCCAGAAGCTCTCCGCAAAGGGCAACAATGCGGTCTATGTTTTCATTAGGATCGGTTTTGAAACTCAAGAAAAGCTTGTTTAGTTTTTCCATGCGTTCATCGGTTTTTTTCCGTGCGGTTATGTCCCTGACTATGCCTATTTCCCCAACTATCTTGCGGTTCTCAACTTGTGGTCTGCTTGTGAATTCTCCGGTGAGATACGTGCCTGATTTTGAACGGACGCGCAGTTCATATGATGATATTGTTTTCCCACTCAGCGTCTTTTGGAATTTTTCTACCGCCAATGGCAGGTCATCCGGGTGAATGATCGACATGAATGATTTGCCAATCCATTCTGAACGTTGCCATCCTGTTATCTTCTCAAAAGCGTAGTTGAGATAGCTGATTGTTCCGTTCTCGGAGGAAATTGTGTATATGGCTTCTGGAGCTGCCTCCACCAGATTTCGACAGGATTCATCTTGCAGACCTTTTCCTGTCTGCATGTGCAGTCTTGCCTTTTCAATTGTTACGCCGACGCAGTTGCAGGTTAATGGAAGAACCCTGACAAAGAAAACATTCCCTGGGGTACAGGCGTCACCATACTGAGTTTCCCCCAGTTCTTTGACTTTCCCGGAGCGAACTACTTCTTCGCAGACTTTTTGAAACTCTGTCCCAACGAGTCTCGGGAACACTTCTGGAAGAGATTTTCCAATACTGGCCTTTCTTGATAATCCTGTTATTTGCTCGGCGGTTTGATTGCTGAGAATAAGCGTGAGATTCGCGTTGCTATCTATATTTTCTAGGTGCCAAACATCCAAACCTATCTGGAGGCTATCAGAAATGCTTTTCAAGAGTTCAAAGCAATTTTCTCCTGCGAATTCAATCGAGTTTTGAGATGCGATAACGGAGGCTGCAGCATCGCTTGAATGTACCGTCGTCTTCTCAGGTTTCACTTCTTCTGCTGGACGGATTTCGATGGTCGTGTCTTTTTCTGTAAGTCTTATTTTGTCCTTCAGTTCGTGGACGCAATTTGAGAATTGGAAATCCTTTGTTTCCTGAGTTTCCAATCCAAGTTTTGACTGGAGATTTTTTATGATTAGTTTTTCGATGACGGTCGCGGCTGAGCCCAGGAGTCTTTCAAGGCCTGCAGAAAAGACTTCAGGTTTGGTTATGATTTCATTTCTTTTCAATTGAAGGCTCTTTTCAAAAGAAGCATATATGACCTTAACCCCAACGCCTTTGAAAACTTCTTCAAGTGTCTCATCTACGATGCCAAGCAAGACGGCATCCGACCTCGTGTCTGTTTTGGGGACTTCGGGTTTAGGTCGAGATTCCATCTTCTACCTCGCTACCATGGGGAACTCGCATCGTTAATTTTCATTTGCAAACTTCCAGCTGGCAATCAAAATTGATGATGGCTGGTGATTTATCGGTTATGAATTCAAAGTACGTATTAGTCCTAATTGCGTCATTCAAAGGCGCACGTTTTTACGATGAGTGCGCATATATGGGACCTTGAAATGTGGTCCTTGGGAACATAAAACGCCTCAAAAAATCATGTTGGTGGAACCGTAAATGTGTTTTCTTTGATTCGCAAGTAGTGTATTAACGCGTCTCTTGAGTGCTTACTGAGTGCTCGGTTCCTTCCATTTCTCAACCGTCAGTTTGTTGTCACCGTGTTTGAAGTTTATTCTGACGGGAATTGAGTCGGCTCCTCTCTTTGTTCTAGCGTATTCTTTAAATGGAAACATACTATCTTCGGCTAGGTCCACGGGGAGGTAGAGCAGGTACTTTCCGTCTTTTCTTCTAAACAGGCGCCCTCTTCCTTCACTTACCAATTGTATCACCTCGATTAAATCCAAAGTTTAAGACTCATCTCATGGAGATGAAGCTATTTAATCTTTGTTCTCAAATATTGTAACGATGAAACTCATTGTGAAACCATGCAACCGCAAAGGTGAATCACTTATAACTGATTCAGCAATAAACGATCGTCACAAGTCATTAGCCCTTGTTCATTCTGGTTTTTCTTCGGTTTCTTGTTAAGACATCTTTCCAAGCTTGTTTGGGTCTTATGTTCTACTATTTTATTTTCATGTTTTCTGTTCGAAAAGCCACGCGGCCCTGCTGAGGATGTCTCTGATTTGTAGATGCTGTGGACACAGTTCTTCGCATTTGCCGCATCTGGCGCATCTTTTTGCTTGGCTTTCAGGTGTGATATGTTCCCAATACTTCTTTTTTACTTCTTCGTTTCTGTCTTCTATGTAGAATTGGTTGTATAATGCGAATATTTCAGGTACGTTGACTCCTTCTGGACATGGCATGCAGTATCTGCAGCCTGTGCATGCAACAGAACCCAATTTCTTGTATTTTCGCGTGACTTCCTTGATGAGGCGAAGTTCTTGGCCAGTCAACACGTTGATGCCTGATTTGTCCGCGCTTTCGACGTTTTCTTTTACCTGTTCGAAAGTGCTCATTCCACTGAGTACAACAGATATTTCTGGATGATTCCAAACCCATTGAAGTGCCCATTCTGCGGGTGTCCTCTTTACAGTGGCTTTGTCCCAGGATTGTTGGATTTCCTTTGAGGGTGTGGTGGCTAGTCTGCCGCCGGATATTGGTTCCATCGCAATGACGGTCAGTCCTTTGGAGGCAGCGTATTCTAGCCCTTTTGTTCCCGCTTGGTACTTTTCGTCCATGTAATTATACTGAATTTGACAGATTGTCCACCCATCATAGCTGTCGATTATTTGCTTGAAGATTTCGAACTCGTCATGAAAACTGAAGCCTAGATGTTTGAATTTTCCTTCATCCATTTTTTTTTCGGCCCATCTTAACACGTTCAAGTCCCTGAGTTTCTGCCAGCCCTGTTTGCCAAGTCCGTGAAGCAAGTAAAAATCGAGATGATCCACTTGAAGCTTTGATAGCTGTTCATCCAAGTACTTGTCCATATCTTCTTCTGACTTAACTAGCCAGGATGGCATCTTTGTGGTCAGTTTTATTTTTTCTCTGTAGCCGTCTTTCAATATTTTTCCAAGGAATATCTCGCTGTTTCCTCGATGGTATACGTATGCAGTGTCCACGTAGTTCACTCCGTGGTCAATTGCGTACCTGATCATTTTGGTCGCTTCGACTTCGTTGATTTTTGCGGCGTCACCGTTGAGAGTTGGTAACCTCATCGCCCCAAAGCCTAGGGCGGAGACCTTCCAGTCTAATTGGCCGAAATTTCTGTACTTCATGGGGAACCCTTAATCTGTTCGTTATCGAAGAACAAATCTGCTTATAGGTATTCTGATCGTATCGACAACGTTCTGCAAAACGCCCTCGCAAACAGGTTCTTCCGAAGTGAGCAAAGACACAAGCATTTCTATGGGTTAGATTGCAGAAAGAGAATGGCTTTAGCCAGGTCTCCTTGGCATTCTTCAAGTGCGTTTCTTGCTTTTTCCAAGGTTTTCCCAGTTTGATCAGCCACAAGTCTGACGTCTTCTTCGGCCACGGTTACACCTGAAGTCTTGTGCTCTGCTGCTTTCTCCGTGATTTTTCCTCCTGTCACTTGGAAAATTTTTTGCCCCTGCATTTCAAGCATTGCCACTTCAGGCTCTTCAATTGTTATTTCCTTTGTTGCCGTTTTGATGACGACTTCTTGGACGTCTGTCACTGCGTCCATGTTCAGACCCATGCGTTGCATCATTCGTTTTGCTTCACGAGGGTTGACTCGTCTATGCATAGCCACACCTAACCTCTCATAGCATTTGCAATTCAAACTTGATATACTTAACCTTCCTCATTGCATCCACGTCTGACTTTCACTGCGACGCCTCTTTTGAAAGCCTTCATTTCCTGACCAGAAATTGTGGCTCTGCCCACGGCTAAAACCCTGTCTTCATCGTTGAGCACGATGACTTCATCTCTGGCCCTAAGCTCTTCGTCGGCTTTGACGACATGGGCAGCAAAAACGTCTCCTCCCTCCGCAATGAATTTTTCGACGTCACTCTGAACAGAGACAAAACATTTTGCCAATTTGTGGCACGCGACAACTCTTTTTGCTCCTTCAATGCTCAGAGAAAAGAAACCATCGGTCGGACGCATAGTGGCGAGTCTTTCTCCATTCAGGTAAATGTAGCGGATTCGGCCAGTTCTTTTGGAAAATACGATGCTCACGTTGTCAGGAAAAACCGATTTTCCCACACCTCTTCCCAACTGGTAATCAGCTACAGCTCTTATTCTCCGCAAAGCATCGCTCAATCATATCACCGGCAAAGGAGAAATTGTCATTTCGACAACTATAAAGACCACAAGAATAATAAAAACAGTTCAGGTGAAAGCAATTGCGCTGCGAAGTCTGTGGGCGAAGAATCAACGGAAAACCATTCAAAGTCATAATAGAGGGGGCAAAGCTCACGGTCTGTATAGAGTGTTCGAGGCTAGGAAAANCATACTATGAAGAGCCAAAACAGCAGNTNGGTGGTCCNCAGCGCAGAATCCCGGGAAGACCGTTAGTCGTTCAAATCAAGAAGCCACAGGCCCCCAAAGTCGACACCAGCTTGGAGCTCGTGGCCAATTATCATATAAAAATCAGGGAAGCCCGAGAGAAACTTGGTCTTTCACATGAGGATTTAGGCAAAAGAATAAACGAGAAAGTGTCGCTTCTCCGAAAAATCGAAACCGGTAAAATGACTCCGGACAATAGACTCGCAACGGTTCTGGAGCACACCTTNAAGATTAAGTTGATAGTTCCTGTTGAAGAAGGAAAGGTTCCCCAAACTAGATTTGCGAAGGTTTCGGGAAAAGATCTGACACTCGGAGACTTGGTGAACTTGGGTGAGAAAGG
>JGI26339J46600_10000007_pt1 | contig 68442 bp, 64 predicted proteins | sample BogFormECP12_OM1_FD_46600 | JGI IMG/M metagenome (IMG submission 46600) | reverse complement strand
TCCGTGACCGGCTTCATCCCGGAATCGTGCCCGGCTTCATTTCGGAATGGCGCCCGGAATGATTTCGGAATCGTGCCCGGCCTGCCCCGGAATCCGCATCTAACCCCTCCAATCGTCAAGGAGCTTGAGATCAACTATCCGATTTTCATTCCAGCCAAGCAACGCGGGCGGTACAGCATTTCTCTTCCATCCTACAGGTATCCCGGCGGAAAGCTGAAGGATGACGCAAGCAAAGAAGAGCGCCAGGCGTACGGTAAGGCGATATCTGCCTATGTGAATGAGAAGTTCGGCAACTTGAATGGCTTCGTGTTGTTCGACGAGGCAAACCGTTACCAGATCAACTTCCCTAAGGGCTGGTAGTCCAGGCCTGAGGACTGGCAAAAGTACGCCAGCAAAGAGCCTCGACAAAATCGACGGATTTGTCATCTTCGACAAAACGCGCCGCCATCGCATCGAGCTTCCCAAGGGCTGATGACTTATGAAGAACCTGGTGCTTTTGCTGTCGTTTGCGCTCTTAGCCGGTTGCCGCCAACAGCAACCCTTATCGTCGGCTCCCAGCAACGCCGAGAGCTCGCGTGCTCGCCAAGCCCACGCGCAGCGATTCCTTCCGGTGGGGAACAATCCGGAAATTGCATTAGACTCGCAAGACGGGACACTGTGCCGCACTGTCCCAGCGGCTGGCCGTGAGCCGGGGTGTGCGGTATCAGAAGAGGACAAGAAACTCGGCTTTGTCCCCGCTTCCTGCAAGGGCGGTCAGACGTGGATCAAGGCCGTCAAAGGCGGATCTGCCGAAGAAGATCTACGGGAAATCATGCGCGTCCGCGATGAGCTGCGGAAAGCTGGCGATTCCCGAGCCGACACCATCGATAGGTTGATCGAGAGGGTCAAGGGAATAAAAGTTGAACCCGACAGTGCAAACCTCCCATTGTGCAGCGCCAGGTCGAACTTTGGAACCGGACAGGCGGCTCCCACGGGCGGCGTGAAACAGACGTTCTCCGAGTGGGAAAAGTCTCAGCCAAAACAGTGACACATGGCAGAGGGCTCGCTTTGCTGCCACGGAGACGCACGCGGACGGGGTCGATCCATCCTTACCTATTCCCGGTGAAGCGGTGACGAACGGTGCGGAATTGGAGTCTACGAGCGTCTACCGCGGGGGGATCAACCCGAAAGGCAAACTTCTCGGCCTGGAGCGCGTAGGCATCTTCCAGTGCTTCGGCTCGCGCCTCCGGAAACAGAGTATTGCCGGTGACACCAGCGAAGCCGCGGCTCTCCAGCAAGCGGTTCTCGGCGCCTTCCTGCGATTCCAGCCTGGAGCCCTTGCGCAGATGAGCGGGGGTGATGCCCAGCCGCATCAGTTCAGGGCAAATCATCAGGAAACGATGGCACTCCAAGGGGTCCTCCTCCGCGCACATCAGAGCGACGGTGCGAGCTTCGAGTTCCTGCACCACTCGCTCCAGCCCGGCCCGAAACGCGTAGGAGCGGCGGCGAGCGCGGTAGTCCACTACGCCGTTCGCGCGGTACATGTCCGGATCGTCCGGCCGTCCGCCCAACTCCTCGCCCAGAAACAGGTAGGCGATTCCCTCCGCTTCCAGCAGCTTCTCCAAACCGGGCTGGCTGAATTGCGGAAAGCGGCTGCTGTGCGGCCGGCTGCGGACGTCGGCCAGCAACTCCACCTGCGCATCCTCGAGCAGGGTGGCGAGTTGCTGGAACTCCAGGTTGGAATGTCCGACGGTGTAAACCCTCTTCATCTGCTTGAGAGCCTTTGGCAAGTCAAGGTGACGCATTACCCCACAGAAATATAGCATCACCAGAGCCGAACCCAAAGCGACGCCACGGAGCGGTAGTAGTGTCATTTCGAAGAGAATGGAATCCACAGATTAAACAGATTTACCAGATTAAGAGGCGACTCTGCAAATTCATTCACGCAGCAGGAAAGGATTCGGGCGGCTCGCCCTCGACGCGGGGCAAGCAGGATTCCAACCTAGCCATTCCTCCCTGGCAACAAGTAGAATAGGATGGAGAAGAAAAAGTTCATCAGCATTTTGTCGCGAGGCAACATGACGCTACTCGATGCCCAGGCTCCCAAACCGCCGAACAAATTCCTCAAGATCCTCCCTCTGCTGATCATCATCGTCGTGGTGCTGGGCAGTTTGCTCATCTGGGGCTTCTGGAACTACCCGGAGGAGCGCGCGGTCTCACGGTTTCTCACCACCCTCGAGCAGGGCAACTTCCAGCAGGCGTATAAGCTGTGGCAGCCATCACCGTCTTACTCGTATGACGATTTCCTGCGCGGCTGGGGAGAACAAGGGGACTACGGCAAGATCCGCGAGTTCGAGATTCTCCACGCCCGATCCGTAGGATCGAGCACGGCGGCGGTGACGGTGCGCATCAACAACATTGACCCGCCGATCGACCTGTGGGTGGATCGCAAGACGAAGGGGTTGGCGTACGCGCCCCCGCCCGATTAGTTTGAAAATCAAAACTCGAAATTCGAAATTCGAAACTCGAAATTTGAAGCTAAAAGTCCCGAACTTGCCTCTACGCTCTTGCGAAAACTCGGTCCTCGAATTTCGATTTTCGGCTTTCGACCTTCGACTTTTTAGAACCAGTCGCTCCGATACGCAATCCACCAACTCAGGACTACGATGGGCAGGGTAGCGAGGATCGCCCACAGCAGCGGCAAGGCAAGGTCGGCAATGATGCTCAGCGTAGCGAAGCTGAGCCAGAAGATCTTCTTTTGCATGAACAGCGGCAAATTCTATTAAAACGTGTCACGTCCCGCGGTTCGTGTCAAGCTGTCATTCGCGGTGTTGACCGTGTATGGCCCGATCAGTTAACCGATAACCGATAACCGATAACCGATGACCATCCCAAGAGTTGCCAACGACGACCCGGCGGCACGCTCAGATCCCAAAGGCAAGTTGAAGCTGAGGCGTTCTGGCAGGCGTCATGGGCCCTTCGCGCCTGGCGTCCAGACCGTACTTGGCCCGCAACTCCGCCACCAGCGCCGCCATCTTCTCCTTATACTCTCCGTCCAAATATGCCGAGCGCGCGTAGAGCCGTCGATAGCGCCGCACCAGGCGGGGGAACTCCCGCTCCAGGAACGGCATGAACTGGGCCATGGCCGAGGGCATCAGGAAAAGAAGGTTGCCGTAGAGGGAGCGGGCGCCAGCCTCGGCAGCGGCGCGCGCCACGCGATCGAGCGACGGCCGCGAATCGGTAAGGCCGGGCAGAATTGGCATCGCATTAATTCCTACATAGATGCCGGCGGCGGAGAGGGCCGCCACGGCTTCCAGACGTTTGGCCGGCGGCGGTGCCTTGGGTTCCAGGAGGCGGGCCAGGCGGTCGTCCGTGGTGGTGACGGTCATGTGGACGCCGAAGCGATGTCGCGCCGAGATTGCCCGCAGCAGGTCGAGGTCGCGAAGAATCAGCACCGACTTGGTAGTGATGGAAAAATCCAGGCCCTCGAATTCCGCCATCACTTCCAGCATGTGCCGCGTGATCTCGAACTGCTTCTCGGCCGGCTGGTAGGGATCGGTGGCGGTGCCGAGGGCGATGGGCAGCCCCTTGTCCCTCGCGTGCCGCAACTCGGCGCGCAGCAACCCGGGAGCTTCCTGTTTGGCGAAGATCTTGCGCTCGAAGTCGCGGCCGTCGCGCAGTTCCATGAACTCGTGCGTGTAGCGCGCATAGCAGTAATGGCACCCGAACTCGCAACCGCGATAAGGGTTGAGGGTCCAGGCAAAGGGCATGTGGCCGCTCGCCTCGCGGTTGAGCGCCGACCGGCAGTCGAGCGAGAAATACTGGACCTCGGCCCGCTCCTTCACCTGGGGGCTCTGCGCTGCGAGGCGGGCAATGCCTACCAGGCCCGGTGGTGCTGGCGGCGGCTGGGTCGGCGGCAAAACTGGAACGCTGACAGGCAAATTCATGATTCAGGCCCTCCCGATAGGAGAACATAGTTTCGCTTTTTATTCGCCTATTGTCAATCCCCCTGGTGGGCGCCGTGGCGCCGGCTTCCCGCCCGCTGTTCATTGGCGGTTGCCAATAATTAAAAGAGGCTCCGTCAGCGGGGCGTCTTGCAATCGTCAATCGGAATAGGCAATTAGGTCTGCCCGCTTCTTACGCCTTGGGGAGGAGGTCGGGTTGATACGGGGTTAGTGAGGGCGAAGCACGGGATATCGGCCGAGCTCCGGGCGCATTCCGTGGGCAATGAGCAGAAAAGCAGCAGAAGGCACTAAGAAACAGGGGCAGCGCCGGGGACACAATAGTGCCCTGACAAAGTTGGTCCCCAACGCGCTCAATCGCGCACCCTTTCGGGCCGCAGGATGCGGTTCGCTACGACAAACCCCGCTTCCGGTCAGTTCAGTACAGCACTGCCCCCTCGCCCTTTTGGGCGATGAGCTGCTGGACAAGGGCCACGATCTTGTCCCGCCGGGCCATGACGGCCTTGACTTCGGACTTTGTGAGCTGGGGTTTGGTCTTCTCCAAGACATCGTCGCCATTCAATTGCCGTAACTTCTCCAGCAACTGTCGATCACACATCACTACGTCGTTAGGGTCCCTCAAGTCGTGCTGAAGCCTGAAGGCGCGGGTGAAGTCAATTCTCCAGATCTTCCAATCCTCCGTGATCAGAACATTGGTGAGGTTCGGATCGGTATCGTAGATGAGCTGGTCAAAAACCCGCACTTTGTACATCTGCTTGTTCCAGGCGTCGGCGTCCGGCGCATGCAATTTCTGCTGCTGGAGCATTGCCGCATCCCACTTCCAGGGAATCCACCACGCCAACGCACCCTTTTGGCCGTTCCAACTACGTTCTACCGTCACCGGAATCATATCACTCATGCCTACCAGCCTAGCCAACTCATATCCGGCGATGTCGTAGCGGTAGGAGTCGATGAAGTTGAATTCGGTCTTTCCGTCTGCGAACTGCATGATCGGCTTATGTTCGTCTACGGGTTGAAAGGCAGCGTCGTGGGTCAGGCCGCCATCCGTCAGCGTCAGTCGCCAAGGGTGGGTTATACCTTTCCCGAGCTGTTTACTGCTCACCACCTTGGCATGCAGGAGGAATTCTTTCTTTTGCTCTTCCGTCAGGTTAGGTTCGTTGCTCAGGCTTTGATTGGGCCCTTGAGCCAAACAGGCGGCAGCCAGGCACAATGATGCAGCGAGCAGAAGCGAAGTGCGTCGGTACCACATAGGACACTCCTTTGAGGGCTCGGAGAAATCTTCTGTCGTGGCAGCCTACTCCCCCGTCCGGTGACACTAGTTGAAAATCCGAGGCCGGGACGTGTCTCCTGGTCCGGCACATTTCGGTGGACCAACACTGCCCCCGGGGATTCTTTCGGCTGGGCTCAAAGATGGGCACGCCGGGGCGCGAATGTCACCCCGGCTGCTGCCTGGAAATGCGAATCATAGGGACCGCGCCTTACCGTGGTCGTAAATCGATTCGATCCGCATTGAACTGGCCTTTTTCACCGAAGGTGCCCGTGCAGATCACGTCCGATTCTCCCTCCTTGAACTGACTCATGTCGATGTTCTTCGTTCCCAGGGTCCACTTCGTGGAACTGCCGTAGTGGATCTGCCGGTCGACGTTTCCCTTACGGACGGTCAAAATGGAATTGTCCTTGTCCCATCGGATGATGACCCCGTGCCAGCGTGCCGGCTTGCCGGCAGTAGTCTTGGCGGGTTTTTCCTGGGTTTCCTGGGCCATCGTGGCTCGAACACTATAACCTGCGACAGCGAGCACGGCGAGTAACAGACAGACCATCGNTTTTCTCACAGAAGCCTCCTTTGATGTCGCGCCGCAAAGGCGCATTAAGATTCTCAGTGTGTTTCAAGGTCGAGATCTCTTCTTGCGAAGAACCACGACCAGCTCTTACCGCGGTTGCAAATCGATCCGATTCGCCATGAATCGGCCCTTTTCATCGAAAGTCCCGATGCAGATCACGTCCGATCCCTCCTTGAACGCGCTCATCTCGGCAGCCGCTGTTCCCTGGGTCCACTTCGTCGAACTGTCGTAGTGGATCTGCCTGTCGTTATTCCCCTTACGGACAGTCAACGTGGAAGTGTCCTTGTCCCATCGGATGATGACCCCGTGCCAGCGTCCCTGCTTGGGGGCCTTCATGGTTTTTTGCTGACTTTCCTGGGCGATCGTAGCTCGAACACTATAACCTGCGACAGCGAGCACAGCGAGCAGCAGACAGACCATCGTTTTTCTCACGGCATCCTCCTTTGATGTCGCGCCGCGAAGGCGCATCCGGGTCCTCGGTGTCTTTCTAAGTTGGGGATCTCTGCTTGCGGAAAGATCATAAGACCGACCTTCAGAAAAGTAAAGGCAAATTATGTTCCATCTCTTTCCACCTTAAGAGACGCCAGCGGCCGGGGTGACGATTAAGCCGCCCCGGTCGCAATGGCGGCCAATGCCTTGAGGATGCCGCGAGTGAGGCCGAAGTCCTCGGCCATGGCGTCGAATAAGTCCTCCCTGCCAATCTGCAAGGCGCGGACCGGCCGCGTGGCCACCGCTGACTCGGTGTGGGTTCCTTCCGTCAGGAGCGCGAGAGCTCCAATCACCTGGTCCGGTCCTTGACGCTGGATTTTGTTCCCTGCCTGGAGGAGATCCACTTCGCCCTCCAACAGGAAAAACATCAGGTCGGCGGGGCTGTCTTCCTGATACAGGATCTGACCAGTTGAGTAGCTTACTTCACTGCCGATGGCCGCCACGCGGACCAGGCTCGGTGTGGGTGCTCGCTCGAAGATCGGGTCTTTTCGCAAGAGATCGACCTTCTCGAGAATGCTCAGCACTTCCCCTCCTTTCGCGGCCCCGGCAGCGCCCAGGCGAGCCGTCGCCCATTGCCACTCTTCGTCAATGAGGCGGTCGCCGCCATGCTGCATCTGGCGCAGATCATCGCCCAGTTCCACCAGGCGAGCCTCGCCGACCGCGTGCGAAGCGCAAGTACGCAACCAGCCGTCCTCGGAGTGGAGGAGAATGCGCAGGGCTTCATTCTGCGAGTCAACCTGGGTCCGGCACAGGCGTCGCGCAAAAGCCAGCCTCTCCGCCGAAGTGCTATCGGGATCGACTCCAGCCACCAAGCGGCGGTAGAGATCGGGGGCGAGAAGCTGTTCCAGCACTTCCAGAGCGTTGGCCTGGTTATGCGGCCGTTCCGAAGTCAGCCCAAGGTAGGCGTTGTGAACATCGCGAGCGGGATAGAGCAAGCCCAGCAGGCGGAAGATGCGCTCAAACTCCTGCAACATCCGCTCGCGCACGGCAACAGCGAGCAACGTTTGGCCTTCGGGCAAAGGCCGTAACTTGCCGTCTTGCGGGTCGAGAACGGCCAGGATCTGGAAAGAACGGTAGTAGCCCACCAGTTCAGAGTCGAGCAGGTCCGCAATGCTCCTTGGCGCCGGCATCAAGGCTGGGTCCTGAGTGCGCAGCCGGTTAAGCCCTTTGATGACTTCGTAACGAACCCCAGGCTCGCTTTGGATGAGGCTATCACCGAGGGCGGCACCGGAGGACCTAGTTCCGATGCGGGCCAGCACCTGAGGGATCCGCTTGCGAACGGAAAGGGAAACCGAATTGTCGTTCAGGCAGTCTCGAAGCGTGGTGACCGCTCGGTCGCCATACTGAACCAACGCGGCTCGCGCCGCTCCCAAGTGACGTGGCTCGGCGAGCTTCTCAATGACGATGGGCAGGAAGGCCTCGTCCCCGATCCTGCCGGCAGAGAGAAGCGCTTCCTCCACCACCTCGGGGTTCGAATCACGCAGCAATCCGAACAACTCCGAATGCACTGGAGAGGGCGCGGGGATCATTCCGAGCGCCCTTGCTGCTTCGCGCCGTGAGGATACCCCTTCTGGACCGACGTCAGAGAGCATCGTCCGCAGGATGAGCCGGGTCGCATCGGCGTAATCGCCATCGCGCTGGCGCCCCAGGTAAATGACCACCGCGCTCTGCAGGCAATAGGCGGGGACGTCGGTCACGCTCCGCAGCAGATCGAGGGGGTCCTTGCCGGCGTGGACGACAAGGTACTGCAGCGCCTCGGCGCGAACCTCCAGCGCTTCATCGCCCAGCATCTTTTCCACGCGGGGGATGACTTCTTGGTGCCCCGTGTCGGCGAGAAGATGCAGCGCCCGTTGGCGAACGACGGCGGAGGGATGCTCCAGCAAGGTGCTCAGAACGGGGTGCCACACTGGTTCGCGCCCTACCTCGAACAGGCTGAGACCGTAGAGCACCTGTTGCTCCCCGCCCCGCTCCAGGGATCGCGCCAGCACTTCCGTGGTAGTGGAATCCAGCACTCCCGCCGCCGTTTGCTCAGGGTCCAGGGTGCGCCGCTCGATGGCCCCCCGCAGCACCCGGAGGTACTCCCGTCGGACGCCGTAGGCGATCGCAATCCAGCCGGACAGGAAGCCGAAGTTCACCAGGCTGATCCTTCCGGGGTCGAATTTCATCCAGTTTCCAAACACGAACAGGGCAATGCCGGCCAATCCGTCCGCCACGCGCCAGGCAAATCCATCAATAAACGACTTGATCTGGTTTTTCACTCTTTGCGGCGCCACGGGCAGGTAAAGCAGTTCGGTGGTTGATTTGTCCAAGGAATAGCGCAGCAGGCCCTGGCTGCCTTTCAGGACGCAGGCGCTGAGCAGCGTGGGAGCCAGCAATACCGCCATGCTGCCTCCCAGGAACACCATCGGCATCACAAACAACGTCACCCGGATGCCGAAAGAGCGCAGGAGTCGCCCCGTAAGGAGCATTTGCAGTACGAACGAAGCCAGCCCTATGTAACCATTGAAGAGGCCGAAGAACGAGGCTAGCGCCACCTTGTCACCGCTAAAGCTTTTGTTGGCAATGAGCTTGAATTGGTAGCCGATAATGGTAGTGGTGGCGCACCCCACCATGATGAGGGCGGTTATCAACAGCAGGTACCGGGAAGCGCGAATATAGGCCCAGACCTCGCGCAAGTTCCTCGGCAGGCCAAGCTCGGCGACCGGGGGTTGGCTGATGCCCGCAAGCCGCTGGCGCATTTGCCGGAACGATAGTCTGACCCACAGCCCGCACAGGGCCAGCCCTATCGCCACCACGACGAGAAGCGTCTCTGGCCTTAGATGGCCGCGGTGCGTCAAATTGGCGGTCAGAAAGCCCGCGCATGGCGCGCCCGAGACGGCGCCGGCGCCGATAAAGCCGAATACACGCCTGGCCTCGCGTGTGGTGAGGGAGTAATTGGCCAGCGTCCACCCCATGGCCGGCGCGACGGCGCCCGCCATATAGACCCAGACGTAGATGAACGGGTAAAGCCATTTTCCCATTAAGGGTGTCAACCACCAGAAGACCAAGAAACTGATGGCGAAAAACATCAGCGAGCCGATCATCAGTACTTCCAGCCGCAGCCGGTGCGACAAGCGGATGTAGATGGAAGTGAAGATGCCCACTGCCAGCGCCGTGGCGACGATCACATGAGGCAGGTAACTAGGAAAGGCGCTTAAGAATAGAGCATCCCCCACGGACTGCCCCATGATGTAGCAGCCGATCGCGAAGAATAGGTAAAGGAATAGCATCGACGCGGGCGTGAACTCCCCGCGCCTTATATTCAGCGCCCTCTCGAAGTAAGCGGTCATGCCTGTGGTCCGTAGTGTTCTTTACTCGGGTTCGTGATGACCTCACCGTTCTTCTTCTTTGTCTGGCGTTCCAGCTCCATCAGCAGGTCGAGACACTCGCGAGTCTGTGGACCACGGTCCACGACGTCGCCCGTTTGCACCAGCACGGTGCGCCCGCCGATCCACTGGCGGTTATCGTCGATCAGGCCGGTTTGCCGCAGAATGGCAACGAAGTCCGGGAAATCACCGTGGATGTCGCCGATAGCGACGATACGCTCCGTCGGGGCCGCCGAAGTCGCGAGAACTACGAACAGCGGTAGAGCAGCGCACATTCCTGCCTGGCGGATTAGACTGCTTTTCCTCACGAGGGAGGGGGACACACTCAAATTGAAAGCAACCACTCAAGGCAAACACTCTAATCTTCCTCGCCATCTGATTACAAGTCCCTTGTGCCGACAGAAAGAAGAAAGGCCATGCCGCGGCCAGACGCCCGCGCTGGGTTCGGGGGTCGGGAGCCGTGAAGAAAACGCTGCGATCCCATAAAAGTGAAAGCGGAGGTAGCGCGTCGCCTGCGGCCTGGATCTGCCTCCATTCTCGAGCCGACGTGCCGAGCGCCGTGGTGACTCGCTTCAAGCCTGACTTTGTCGAGTGGTGCTCAGCAGTCGCGCGAGCCTGTCGCCCGTCATGCAGTAGTCAAGATGCGCCAGGACTCGCCCGTTGGCGGCAATGTCAGCCGTGCCATAGCCGGAGGGCGCTTGATTTCTCACCTGCTCGACGGTGTCCAGACGCACGGCCTTGAGGGGCATCCGCCTGCTCTTTGCCAATTCTGCGAAATGCTGGACCAAGCTGCAAGTATAGGGACACTGCGCCGTTGTGACTACGCTTAGGCCCCGACCCAAGCGCTCCAGCTTCTGGTTCCAGTGTCCCAGAAACTTCGGGTCCGGCACCTGCCAGAACTTCAATGCCGCAAGCTCCAAGCCGGGCGGCGCCGCGTCAGCCACATTGAATCCCTGCCTCAGGAAGAAACTGGTTTCGGGGAGTCCAACCCGGTGGTGTGCCGTTACCACGGCCACCCCGCACTTTCCTTTCTCCTTCGCCTCCGCTATGCACGAGTCGAGCAACGCGGTGCCGCAACCGTGACCCCTGGCCTTGCCCACTACCCAGATGCAATGAATCACCATGTAGCCCGGGGCGTGAATGGCGCGCCACGCAAATTCTCCGGGAATGTACTCGATGAACCCCCTTCCCCCGCGCGCAATCATCTTGATCTTTAGCCCTTCGGCGAACCGGCCCTTCAGCCATTCGAGCTTCTGCTGGTACCCCTCTGATTCCGGCTTGCTCATGTAGCAGAAGAAGCCTGTCTTGGCCACATTGGTTTCGTTGACATCGATGATTTCGAGGCTCGGCTCGGCCATTCGTACCTCCTTGAGCGGCCTACCCGTGGCCGTCAAAGCGCCAGGGAGACCCCAATCAGTATCCGTGTTCACCGAGGTGCACCTTGCCGCTGAAAGTGCGGTGAACGTAAGTGCTGTAGACGATCACGCCGATCATGCCGAAGATGTTGGCGATGAACGCCGTCATCAGTGCGTGAGGAGAAGAGGCGGCGTTGTAGATCGTCAGGCTGTAGTCGGGGCTGACGGTCGACATCAGCAGATTGGGATAGACGCTCGCCGCCGCTGATCCCAGCAACGCCACGATGGTGAGGGTGGAGGAAAGGAACGCCTCGCTGTCACGCTCTTCGTTGCGGCACAGAAAACCCGCGACGAGTCCGGCGGCGGCAGCGAGCGGCAGCAGCCAGGCGATGGGATAGGCCCAGTAGTTGGTGAGGAGCGCCGGCCGCACGACGAATGTGGCCGCAGTGGTCAGAATCACCAGCAGCGCAGACAGCCACCACAGGGCGCTGGACCACCGGCGCACGCGCTCCAGCAAGTCGCCCTCGGTCTTGGTGCGCAGGAAGGTGGTGCCGTGCCAGGCCAGGACGGCCAGGCTCAGGATTCCGGTCAGCAGCGAATAGGGATTGAGCATCAGGGTGAAGGTGCCCTGGAAGAAACCTTCCGCGCCGAGAGGCAGGCCGTGCAGCACGTTGCCCAGGGCAACGCCGAGCAGCAGGGAGAGAAGGGCACTGCCGAACCAAAAGCCGGCATCCCATAAGGCGTGCCACATCGGGTGGTCGATCTGGTGGCGGAACTCGATCGAGACACCGCGCAGGATCAGCAGCCACAGCACCACCATCAGCGCCAGATAGAAGCCGCTGAAGCCGACGGCATAGACGCGCGGAAATGACACCACCAGCATACCGCCGGCGGCGAGCAGCCACACCTCGTTGCCATTCCACACCGGGCCAACGGCATTGAGCGCGATGCGCCGCTCCTGATCGGTGCGCGTGAGCCACAGCGAAATCGTGCCCACGCCGAGGTCGTAGCCGTCGAGGACGGCGTATGCAATCAACATTGCGCCCAGGGCCCAGAACCAAATGATGTTCATAGCATCACCAATCTATCTCAATCCACAGATGGCGCGGCTCGCGCCTCACCTGCGATCACTTATCCCTGCGGAATCTTACATCACTCTGGCCAGCGTTCCTTCAGGACCTTTCAAAACAATCCGTCCCACCAGCAGCAGGAAGAGCATGGCAAGCAGCGCGTAAATTCCGGCGAATCCCAAGGTGGTGAAAATGGTCTCGGCGGCGAACACGTTGGGTGATGTGCCTTGAGCCGTCTTGAGCAGGCCGTACACCACCCACGGCTGGCGGCCTACTTCCGCCACGATCCAGCCCGCCTCGTTGGCGATATAGGTGAAAGGAACCGCGAACATCAACGTCCACAGAAACCAGCGGCTGGTGAAAAGCCGCTGCCGCCATAGCAGGAACAGGCCCGCGAGCATCTGGAGGATGAAGAGGGTCCCCAGCCCTACCATGATGTGGTAAGTGTAGTACGTCAATTCGACGGGCGGCCACAACTCCTCCGGGTAGCTGTTCAAGCCATCCACGCTGGCCCGAAGGTTGCCGTAAGCAAGAAAGCTGAGGACATCCGGCACGTAAATGGGATCGACCAGTTCGCCCGCCTCGGCGTCGGGCATGCCGATGATCGCGATCGGCGCGCCCGCTTTGGTCTCGAATAATCCCTCCATGCTGGCCAGTTTCACCGGTTGATAGCGCACGATGTTCCTGCTGTTCAGGTCGCCGGTGGGAAAAGCCTGGGTGATGGTGAGGATCACGCCGGCGATCACTGCCGTCTTCACCGAGAGCCGCGCGAATTCCGGATGGCGGCCTTCGAGCAGATAGAAGGCGCCGACACCGCCGATGACGAAGGCGGCTGTTACCAGGGCGCCGTTAACGGTGTGCAGGTATTGCCAGCCCGCGTAGGGATTCAGCAGCACCTGCCAGAAGGAAGTGAGACGGAGCGAGCCGTCGGGGTCCATGGTGTAGCCAACGGGGTGTTGCATCCAGGCGTCAGTGGCGACGATGAAGTAGCCGGAAAGCAGTGACCCCAGCGACACGCCGATGCCTGCCAGCGAGTGCACCACGCGGCTTACCCGTCGTTCGCCAAAAAGGAACAGCCCCAGGAAGCTCGACTCCAGAAAGAAGGCGTAGACGCCCTCCATCGGCAGCGTCTGTCCAAAAACGCCGCCGCCGTAACTCGAGAAACGGCTCCAGTTGGTGCCAAACTCGAACTCCAGGGGAATACCTGTCACCACGCCCAGCGCGAAATTGACGGCGAAGATCTTGGCCCAGAAGCGCGCCGCGTCCCCATAGCGACGATCGCCGGTGCGCAGGTACATTGTCGAATACAGCGCGATAAAGAACCCCAGCCCCATGGTGAGAATGGGAAAGAGGTAGTGAAACATCACCGTCATGGCGAATTGAACGCGATGGGCAAATATTGGATCGGTCATGCGAGCCTCGATGGACGCGCCAGTCTCCCGATAAGATCAGGCCTGGGCGGCTTTGCCAGCTCTGGAGCTGCGCAACTCAAAAACGCGTACGATGACGAAAGCTATCAGCGCGAACATGAAGAAAACCAACAGCAGCCAGGCGAGGCCCTGAAGGGATGTGATGATGCTCCGGTAGACCTCGAGTACCCATCGGTCGCGCGTGAGGGTCAGGCCTGCGTTGCCTGCTGCGGGGGTGATGTACTTCTCCAGATCCCAAACTCTCACACCACTCGATATACCTACCACGTAAATGGCGAACTTGAGGTACTTCAACCAAGCCTGACTGATTTCATCAGAAACGACTCGACTCAAGATACTCCCCACAGGCTTGCTGAACAAGGCGACGACAATCGACGAAACCACCAGCGAAACCAGGAAGGTAACCACAAGCAGGACAATGAACATGGGCACCTCCATCTCGACGGCGCCTTCCAATCAGGAGGGCATTCTCTCGAAGCAGTAATTCTCGGCCGATTCGCTCGGCGCCCACCGTGACGTTCGTCACAAAGGCCTGTGACCCATCTCATATTGCCGATACCAATCGCCATTTTACGCTACCGCCCAGGGGATTGGTGCCGATCTGCCATCGCGGATTTTGGCCAAACCTCGTCATCGAAAGGACCGAGCCATGGACACCACTCGTGAGCAACGCGGCCCCAGGCTTAGCGGGGAGCAATTGCGCGAGGCCGCAGCGGAAATGCGCGCGATCAACTTGATTGATATTTTTGCCGCCGGATCCGGACATCCGGGTGGCACCTTGTCGATCATGGACGTGGTGGCCGCGCTTTACCTGCGCGTGCTGAACCACGACCCGCAAGACCCGGTTTGGCCCGAGCGCGATCGGGTATTCTGGTCGACCGGGCACAAGGCGCCTGCGCTCTACGTGGCCCTCGGCAAGGCGGGATATTTCCCACTCGACGACACCGTGCTGTTGCGGCAACTCGGTTCCGGGTTCGAAGGTCACCCGAACTGGCTCAAGGTGCCGGGGGTGGAGATCTCCAGCGGTTCGCTCGGCCAGGGACTGGGCATCGCCGTGGGCAACGCGCTGGCAGGCAAGTTGCTGGGCCGCCCGTATCGCGTCTATTGCCTGATGGGCGACGGCGAGCAGCAGGAAGGCAACATCTGGGAGTCGGCGATGTCCGCCGCCCAATACCGCCTGGACAACCTCTGCGGCATTGTCGACTGCAACGAGCTTCAGATTGACGGCTGGGTGCGCGACGTGATGGGCGTGGAGCCTCTGGCGGAGAAGTACCAAGCCTTCGGTTGGAACACGGTGGAAATCAACGGGCACGATATGGACCAGATTCTGGAGGCCTTCGCGGGCGCGGCGGCGACCTCGGGCCATCCCACCGTGATTCTGGCCCACACCATCAAGGGCAAGGGTGTCTCGTTCATGGAAAACGAGGCCGGGTGGCACGGCATTGCTCCCAACCGCGAGCAGTTCGAGCGCGCCATGGTTGATTTGGCGACGCCTGCCGTGCCGCGCGAGCGCATCGACGCCATGCTGGCGCGGGCGGCGCGGAACGCCGAAGCCGTGGAGCGCAAGACGAAGGCTGATCTGCCTGCGTTCCGTCGCGACGCCTGGTGGAACGCAGGCGATACCATGCGGGTGGAAATGGACCCCACGCGCACGGGCTTTGGCCGCGGCCTCGAAGCCGCCGGCGCCGACGAGCGCGTGGTCACGATCCACGCCGACATTTCGGGATCCATCCGCATCACCGATTTCGAGGCCAGGCACCCGGAGCGCAGGAATCGCGTGTTCAGCGTGGGCATCGCCGAGCAGAACATGATGGTGGTGGCGGCGGGTCTGGCCAAGGAAGGCTTGATACCGGTTACCGGCACCTACGGCGTGTTCGCCTCCGGCCGCTGCTGGGACCAGATTCGCACCACACTTTGCTACTCCAACATGAACGTGAAGATCGCCGGGGCGCACGGTGGAATCTCCGTGGGGCCCGACGGCGCCACCCACCAGTCGCTGGAAGAGATCTCGCTCATCAGCATTCTTCCCAACATGCACCTGGTGGTGCCGTGCGACTCGGTGGAGACGGAGCGCGCCACGGTCCACAGCCTGCTCGAGGTGAAGGGTCCCGTTTACCTTCGTTTTGCGCGCGAAGCGACTCCCGTGGTGACCACCAAATCGACGCCGTATCAGTTTGGCGTGGCCAACATCATTCGCTATCGCGGCGATAAGCCGCGCTTCATCGACGCCTTTGAGACCTTTCTCTCCACGGATTATGCCGGCGAAGGCGAGGAGGTCTCCATCGTGGCCTGCGGGCCCATGGTCGCGGAAGCCATGCGGGCTGCCTGGCTGCTGAAGGAAGAACACGACGTTGAGGCGCGGGTGGTGAACGTCCATACGGTGAAACCGTTGGACGTGGCGGCGCTCGTCCAAGCCGCAGACCAAACCCAAATCGTCCTCACGGCGGAAGAGCACCAGGTGGGCGGATTTGGCAACATCATCGCCGGAGCCATTCTGCGACATCGCCAAGACTATGAACATCCGCTCCTCTTCGATATGCTGGGTGTGGACGACCGTTTCGGACTTTCCGGGAAGCCCTGGGACCTGATGCGCGCTTTCGGGCTCAGCGCCGAGCACATCGCCGAACGCGTGCTGAAGCTGCGCGACGTGCAAGCAGGAGTCGCCACTGTTGCGTGACAACTGCACAAGTAGATGATAGACGGCAGAAGGCATACTGCGCCCCGTGCGCCGTCCATGGTCTACCGTCAAGAGCTTTCCCCTCATGGCCCGTATGCCATCTACCATCTACCCACTGCGCCGCTACAGGAACGCTTCTTTGTTCACCACGTAAGGCATATTGGCGGGATTGCCGCCGTAGTTGCCCTCCAGCACATCGATCAACCCCTGAACGCATCGGCCCGCCATGCCTTTGTTCGGATCTGTGGAAAGGCGTGTGACGCGTCCGGCACTGGCGAAATGCGGGAAGAGGCGAACGCGGTCCTCGATCGCGGGATCGCGTAACGGCGAGTCCGCCGGCAGCGGCTCGGTTTCGAAAACGTCGAGCGCCGCGCCCCCAATCACGCCGGCCTTGACGGCCGCCGCCAGCGCCTGCTCGTCCACCACCGGCCCCCGCGACGTATTGACGAGGTAAGCGGTGGGCTTCATCATCCTCAGCGTCTTCTCGTTGATGAGGTGGTAGGTGGGGCGCGCGGCTTCGCCCTCGCGCAACAGTGGCACGTGCAGTGTCACAAAATCGCCGCCCGCCAGCGCCTCCTCGAAGCTGACGAAGCGAATCATGTGCCTCTCGCGCGTGAACCCGATGCGGAAGCGAACGTCCATGATCTCCTGAATTTTGTTGAAGAAGTCGGTGGGCGGAGGACCCGCGTCGTAGCAGAGGAAGTGCGAATCGAAGCCTACCGCCTTCTTGATCAAGGCCTGGCCGATGCGCCCCGTCCCGATCACCGAGATGGTCTTGCCCGTAATTTCGTCGCCCAGGAACGGGAGAAACGGGTGCCACGTTCCCCAATGGTGGTCACGCACCAGGTGCTCGGCCGGGCACATTCTTCTAGCCACGTTGCCCAGGATGAGAAAGGCAAATTCAGCCGTAGCCTCGTTGAGTACGTCGGCGGTGTGAGTAAAAGGAATCTGGTAACGATTGGCGTCGGCGCGGTTGATGTTGTCGAAGCCCACCGCGTCCTGCGCCACCACCTTGAGAGTGCCGCGCCCCGCCTCGAAGATCTCCGCATCGATCTCGTCGCGCAGCGTGGTGATGAGCCCGTCGATGCCGGACTTCACTTTTTCCAGGATCAGGCTTTTGGGAGGCGCCTCGAGTTGGTCGTAGACTTCAAGTTGGTAGCCGCGCTGGCGCAGAAGGTCGAGCGCGTCGGGGCCGATGTTGCAGGTGGCAAAAACACGGAAGCCAGTTTTGGCATGGACCATACGATTTATGCTCTGTGAGGCGTTGACCGTCGATCGACATCCTCAAGATTGAGTTGCTTCACCACCTCCGCCAATGGAATCGGAGGTAGATCGTCATTCAAACGAGCCACCGCAATCCGGCGGTCTTCTTCATCTTCGAGCCACCCCTCGCTTGAAAACTCTCTCAAATCATCCGTCATAGATTCTTCTTCACCCACTCTCCCATCCAATCCAGCGCCTTCTGGATGTTCTCCACTGAATTGGCAAACGAGAACCGCAGGTACCCCTCGCCCCAGGCGCCGAAGGCGGTGCCGGAAAGGCACGCTACGCCCGCCTCGTTGAGGATCGCGTTGGCCAGCGTCTTGGAGTCGCGCCCGGTAGCGGTGATGTTGGGGAACACATAGAAAGCGCCGTGCGGCTGGCGGCAGCGGAAGCCGGGGATCCGGTTCAGGCCCTCGACGATGACGCTGCGCCNCCGCCGGAACTCCTCGCGCATGGCGTCCACGCCCGACTGGTCACCGCGCAGCGCCGCCACCCCCGCCACCTGGGTGAAGCTGGCAGTGCAGGAAGTGGCGTTGGTCTGCAGCTTGGTCACCTGCTGGGCAAGGCCGGAAGGCATCACGCCATAGCCTAGTCGCCATCCGGTCATGGCGTAGGTCTTGGAGAAGCCGTCGAGAATAATGGTGCGCTCCCGGAGACCGCCGAACTGCGCGATGCTGGCGTGCTCGCCCTCGTAGATCAGGCGGGAGTAAATCTCGTCGGAGAGGATGAAAAGGTCCCGATCCGCCACCGCCCGGGCCAGTTCCGCCAAGGCCTCGCGGGGGGTCAATCCGCCGGTGGGGTTTTGCGGCGAATTCAGGATCAGCAGGCGCGTGCGGTCGGTGATCTTGTCGATAATCTGGCCCACGTCGATGTCGAAGTCATGGTCCTCGCGGAAACTATAAGGCACGGCGCGGCCGCCCACGAAATTGATCATGGACTCGTAAATGGGATAGCCCGGGTTGGGATAAACCACCTCGTCGCCGCGGTCCACCAGCGCCAGAATGGTGAAAAACATGATGGGCTTGCCGCCGGGCGTGATCACCACCTGCGAGGGGTCCACGGGAATGCCGCGGCGGCGCGCCACCTCTTCCGCCACCGCCTCGCGGAGCTGCGGCAGGCCGGCGGAGGGGCCGTAGTGCGTCCAACCCTCGCGCAAGGCTCGCACTCCCGCCTCGACAATGTGATCGGCGGTGGCAAAGTCGGGCTCCCCAATTTCCAGGTGGACAATCTCGCGTCCCGCGCGCTCGAGTTGCTGGGCCCGCACCAGAACCTCAAACGCCGTCTCGGTGCCTAGGCGCGACATAGCTTCCGCCAGTCGGAGTTTCGGCAAAGTAGTTGGCATGGTCAGCCTCCCGTCGCGCCTAGCATATTCCGTTGGTGAGATGTTGTCCATAGTTTGCAGAATTGACGATCGACCAGGCGACGAAAACTCGAAACTCGCCCGCCGGATACGGTTTCGAGTTGCTAATCTCCAGTTGAGGGGCGCATCCCCAATCGGCTCGCGATCTCACAGCTTCCGACGACTGACAGTTTTGGGGTATGCTCTTGTATCGGGCTGACGCGGTTGTTCCAGGCCCAGCGATTTCGTTTCCCACTCCGGAGGACATAATACAATGCAGCGGATTTCTTGGACGCTTCGCAATCTGGCGGTATCTCTTGCCTTGACTTCCGCCTTCGTCGCGGCCTTGGTCGAGGTCTTGGTGGCGGTTCCTGCGGCACGCGCTCAGACGAGTGAAGCTCCCGCTCCCCCGAAGTTCAGGCTTCCCGGCGACGTGGTAGTCCCGCTTCGCTACGCCGTGGACCTGACGGTGGTCACCGATCAGGACACTTTCACCGGAGTCGTGGACATTGAACTGAACTTCAAGCAGTCCACTTCCGTCCTCTGGCTGAACGCCGAGAAACTGAAGGTGCAGGAAGCAACGCTCACCGCCGGCGGCGCGACCGTTCCACTCAAGATCGTGCCGGAGGATAAGGACTACGTCGGGTTCGCATTCGCGAGTCCGGTGGGACCTAGCCCGGCGGAGCTGCACGTCTCCTACCAGGGGGAGATCAGCCGCAAGGATATGCAGGGCATCTTCCAGGTACAGGACGGCGGCGAGTGGTACGTCTTCTCGCAGTTCGAAAACATCGGCGCCCGGCAGGCGTTCCCTTGCTTCGATGAGCCTGGCTACAAGGTGCCGTGGCAGTTGACCCTCCACGTGAAGAAGGACCAGGTAGCGCTTTCCAACACTCCCATGGTTTCGGAGACCGAGTCGAGCGATGGAATGAAGACGGTGAAGTTCGCGGAAACGCCGCCCCTGCCCAGCTACCTGGTGGCCCTCACCGTCGGCCACCTCGAGTTCGTCGACGCGGGAACGGCCGGCAAGAAAAGCACGCACGTTCGCATCGTGGTGCCTCACGGGCGGGGCGGGGAAGCGAAGTACGCCGCCGAGACAACACCCGCGATCGTGAACCTGCTGGAGGACTACTTCGGTATTCCTTATCCCTACGACAAGCTGGATGAAGTGGCGATTCCCCTTGCTGGTTACGCCATGGAGCATCCGGGCCTCGTCACTTACGGGGCCGGCATCATTCTTGTGAAGCCCGACGAGGAGACTCTGGGGCGGCAGCGCGGGTGGGCGAGCGTCGCCGCCCACGAACTTGCCCACCAGTGGTTCGGCGATCTCGTTACCACCGCCTGGTGGGACGACATCTGGCTCAACGAAGGCTTCGCCTCGTGGATGGCGAATAAGATTGTCAATAAATTCCACCCCGAGTGGCACATGGACATCTCGGAGCTCAACTCCTACCAAGGGGCGATGGAAAACGATAGTTTGGTGAGCGCCCGACGCGTGCGGCAGCCGATTGAGTCCAAAGACGACATCGCCAACGCCTTCGACGGCATCACCTACAACAAAGGGTCGGCGCTGCTCAATATGTTTGAGAGCTACATGGGCCCGGATCGCTTTCGCGAGGGCGTGCGCCGCTATCTCGCCAAGTATGCGTGGAAGAACGCCACCTCGGCCGAATTTCTGGCGTCGCTGGCCGGCGACGACGCGAGCATCGCGGGGGCGTTTTCCAGTTTCCTTGACCAGCCGGGGGTGCCGCTGGTGACGGCGGATCTGGATTGCCAGGACGGCGAAGCCAAGCTCCACCTGGCACAACAGCGTTTTCTCCCGCTCGGCTCCCAGGGAGGGGTGGCCGAACTTTGGAAGGCGCCGGTCTGTGTTCGTTACCCGGCGGGTTCAGACGAAGCGCGTGAGTGCCTGCTGCTGGATCAACCGTCACGCCAGATGGCGCTCCCGAAAGCGACCGGGTGTCCGGCTTGGGTCCAGGCGAACGGAAGCGCTGACGGCTACTATCGGGTTCTCTACCGGGGAGACCTGCTCGGCGATCTCTTCAAGAACGAAGCCCGTGCCCTGACTCTTCCCGAGAAGGTGGCGCTGATCGGCGACATCGCGGCCCTCACCGGCAATGGAAGCATTCCGCTGGGCCGGGCTCTGGCGCTCGTCCCGGAGTTCGCGCGCGATCCCGAGCGGCAGGTGGTGGTTAAGACCACGAGGATTACCACCGGACTCGAGAACAGGGTGATTCCAGCGGATCTTGCGCCCAAGTACCACGAGTATCTTGAGCAGGTTTACGGTGGGCGGGCTCGTCAGCTCGGATGGAAACCCAAACCGGGCGAGGGCGATAATGACCGCCTCTTGCGGCCCGACGTAGTGACTGTGGTGGCCATTGAGGCGCAGGACCCGGATTTGGTCGCGCAGGCGAAGACCCTAGCGCTGGCATGGTTGGATGATCACCATGCGGTCGACCCGGAAGTCTCCGGCAGCGTGCTGGTGACCGCCGCGAAAAATGGCGACCGCGCTTTCTTTGACCGCCTGCGCGCGGCAGCCAAGCGGGAGAAGAACGAAGATGTCAGGCGCACCATGCTCTTCGCCATGGGATTATTCCCGGACCCCGAGATCATCAAGGAGGCCCTGTCGGTTATCCTGACGGACGAATTTGACAGCCGGCAGTCGCTCGATATTCTATTCGGTGCCGGCCGCTTTCCCGGCACCCGCGACCTTGCCTACGACTTCCTGAAGCAGAACTGGGACGCGCTCGTCGCCAAGCTGCCAACTGATTACGGAGCTTACCTACCCGACGTGGTGGGCGGTTACTGCGACGAGGCGCATCGCCGGGACGCCGCGAGCTTTTTCGAAGGGCGCTCCACCAAGTACTCCGGCGGACCTCGCAACCTGGCCCAGATGCTGGAAGGGATCGATCTCTGCGTGGCCTTCAAGAAGGCCCAGCAACCGAGCGTCACCGAGTTCCTGAAGAGCTACGGAACCGGGCAGAGCGCCGCGGGGGCGCGGTGAAGATCGACGATGGCGGATCGCCCATTGGACGAAAGGGCCCGATTCTCCAATCGTCAACCAGCAGTCCGCAATCGCCTATGCGCGCCATGGCATTCATGTTCGTTCTAGCCGTCCTGTACGGCGGAGTCGCGTCCGCACAGGGTTCGCGCGACGACTGGAAGCTACTGCGAAGTTCCGTTGATCTCGAAGCTTGTCTTACCCATTCACTTGCCGACGCGACTCTCACGAGCGGAGAGCGAGCGCAGATCTACCGGTTGATTGACGATAAGACCATCCACGACTCCTTCACCGACGAGCAGCGGGAGGAAGAGCGAAGAACCGTGATGGGCGCTCGTGTGGGGTCGATCGTGCTGGCTGAAGACGGGAGTCGGCAAGTGCTGGTACAAGGGCCGGCACTGTTCTGCGGCGCCAGCGGAAACTGTTCGCTATGGATCTTCACTCGCCGTCGCGGAAAGTTGCAACTCGTCCTGGCAGCGGGTGCCAGTGTTCTCATCGTGCGAAAAGAATCCAATCACGGGTTTCATGACTTGGTGACAGGATGGCACATGAGCGCTGAAGAAGAGGCATTGGCCGTTTACCGCTGGAATGGCACGGAGTATAAGCAAGTGGACTGCTACGGAGCCAGAGTTGATCCGAGCAACTCCGGCAAGCCGCCGGTGATTACCGATTGCCCGAAAGGACCTCAATAGTCTCCTGGCGTCCGCCGCTCCCCTCATGGGCGACAAATTCAGGCTACGCGGTGGCGATGAGGGCGGCTTCTTCCAGGCCCATTTCTCGGATGGAAATCTCCCGCATCTTATATTTCTGGGTTTTGCCGTTGATGGTGATGGGGAAGGAATCCACGAACTTGACGTAACGGGGAACCTCGTAGTGGGCGATGCTGCCTTGGCAGAACTCCCGAATTGCCTCTGCGCTCGAGGTGGCGCCGGGCTTGAGCTTGACCCAGGCCATCACCTGCTCGCCATATCTGCGGTCGGGGATGCCGATCACCTGCACCTCGCTGATGGCAGGGTGAGTATAGAGAAACTCTTCGATGTCGCGCGGATAGATGTTCTGACCGCCGCGGATAATCAGGTCCTTGGAGCGCCCGGTGATCTTGCAATAATCATTCTCGTTCATGGTCGCGAGATCGCCGGAATGCAGCCAACCGTCGACGTCGAGGGTCTGGCGGGTAGCCTCAGCATTCTGGTAATAGCCTTTCATGACGGCGTACCCGCGTGCGCACAGCTCGCCCGGAGTTCCGCGCGGAACAATGCGGCCGGTGCGTGGGTCGACGATCTTGATTTCCGTGTGCGCCATGGGCTTTCCCACGGTGGTCACCCGCAGGTCCAGAGGGTCGTCGGGAGTGGTCTGGGTTATGCCCGGCGAGGTTTCGGTGAGGCCGTAGACGATGGTCAGTTCCGAGCAATGCATTTCGCGGACCACGCGGCGCATGACGTCGATAGGGCAGGGCGAGCCTGCCATGATGCCGGTGCGCAGCGAGCTGAGGTCGAACTCGTGGAAGTGCTCGTGCTCCAGTTCGGCGATGAACATGGTGGGCACGCCGTGTACGGCCGTGCAGCGCTCCTCGGCGATGGCCTGGAGCGTCGCCAGCGCGTCGAAGTATTCCGCCGGAATCACCATGGCCGCGCCGTGCGCCACGCACACCATATTGCCCAACACCATGCCGAAACAATGATAGAAGGGCACCGGAATGCAAAGCTTGTCCTGGCAGGTGAACCGCATGCCCTGCCCAATCAGCAGGCCGTTGTTCACAAGATTGTGATGGCTCAACAGCACGCCCTTGGGCGAACCGGTGGTGCCCGAGGTGTACTGAATATTGGCGTGGTCGTCAAATTCCAGCATCGCGGCGCGCTCCCGCAAGGCGTCGGCGGCAACACCCTCGCCCATTTGCAGCAGGTCGTTCCAGGGCATCATGCTGGAAGGCGCTGGTGAGTCTCCGATGAAAATGAGATTGCGCAATTGGGGCAGCTTGGCTGATTCGAGCGCTCCCGGGACGCTGTGGGCAGCCTCGGGGCAAATCTCGAAAAGGACAGAAGGATAGTCACGGCCACGGAAGCCCTGCGTCAGGCAGAGCGTCGAGCATCCCGAGTGCTGAAGCGCGTGTTCAAACTCTACTGTGCCGTAAGTGGGGTTGAGGTTCACCAGGATCGCGCCGATTTTGGCCACCGCGAACTGAGTGATCACCCACTCGGCGTAGTTGGTGGACCATAGTCCCACCCGCTCGCCTTTCTGGATGCCCAAACGCAGAAGTCCCTTGGCAGCGCGTTCAACCTCGCCCAGGAACTCGTGATACGTGTAGCGTCTATTCTGGTGGCGAACGATCAGGGCGGGGTTCTCAGGAAAGCGGGCGGCGGTGCGATCCAACAGCTCACCGACGGTAAGGCCTGCCAGGGGCGATGCACCAAGGCCGTGACTGTAACTCAGATTTCCCGCCTCTTGCTCCTTGCTCATTCGCGTTCCCGTGATGGACTAAGCCACCAGAAGGGTGGGGCTGAAGAGCCCGCGGAACAACTCGTTCGGACTGTCATTCTGAGAAGCCGCAGGCGATGAAGAATCTCGCATTGTTCACGAAAACGCGCAAAGCAAGATCCTTCGCTCTGCTCAGGATAACAGCGGTGAAGCGTACTTCCGCAGCCTCTGAAGCCCCGCCTCTCAAAGGGTGGTAGTATCCGAGGAAAAAGGCGGAGATGTCAAGGCCGATACCCAGGCCGATACCCAGTTGTCTCCTCCGAGGTTTCCAAATCCCCGTAGGTTATTGCGGCTCCCGCGGCGTCTGAATCTGCTTAATCCTTTCATGCGGCTCCGCTCGCCATGCTGAGACGATACGCCTTTCGTTATCGTCCCTGTCCGATGACATGCCTGCCTTGAGCTCGTCTGTCGCCCTGGAAAGATGCTCTCGCGACGGGAAGATTCGAACCGCGGACCCTGCGCTCTGCTCAGGGCGGGCTCCCGGAAAGTACGCCCGCGCTTCGCTTGCTAACGATAGATTTCGCGTCGATGGCCGACCTCGAAAATCTTCACCTCGCCTGCCGCGTCGTCGATTCGATATAGAACGCGATAATCACCTACGCGAATACGCCAGCCTGGTTTCAGTCTCCCCTGCAGCATCTTGACCCCAGTTGGCCGGGGCGTCTCTGATAACGCTGCAATCGCGGCGTCGATCCTTTCCGCGATCGGTTTCGGGAGCTTTTCCAGTTGCTTCGCCGCGCGAGTGTCGATGAGGACCCTGTAAGTCACAATTTGCCGGCCCGCTTCAGCCTTCTGCGCACGTCTTCATACGGAACCAGCTTCTTGGAAGTTCTTTCAGCGCGGTCGAGAGCCAGCGCATCCTCGAGGTTCTCAATCTTCTGCAGCATACGGCGGTACTGGTTCATATCCAGCAAGACTGCTTCCCTCCGGCCACTCGTTCCGACCACAAACTTTGGAGCAGTTCCCATGCATGGGATCATAGCACTGACCCCTGAAGCCGTCCACCCGCAACAGCGACAATGGCGCCAGGAGGGCCTCGGTATCAGTTCCTCTCAAGGAGGTCAGACCGCTTGCTGAAGCTCTCGCGGATGCTGCCCTGGAGGCCCCACATCTGGATGGGGTGAGCGTCGCGCGACCGCGGGCTCCGGATGCGGCTTCCATGTGGCATAATGGTCACCAGGGTGACCACATGAAGATAAGCACCGTTCGTGAGTTCCGTGACCAAGCCACAGGCTTGCTCCGGTCGAAGGACCCGTTCCTGGTAACTCGACGCGGTCGATTGGCCGGGGTCTTTTTTCCTTTTCCAGAGGCCACGCTTCCGCTGGAACTGAAGCGGGAACTTTTTGAGATGTTGAGTGCCGTGATCGCCCGCCAGATCAAGCGGCGCAGGCTGAGCAAGAGGGAAATCCTCGCCGACTTCGAGGAGTGGCGGAAGGAGCGCCGTGCGACTCGTCGCCGACGCTAATGTTCTCCTCTCGGCCGTCCTCGGCGGGCGCGCGAAGCTGGTCCTTGGTCATCCCGACATCACCGAAGTCCTGACCGCCGGAGAGACGCTGGGGGAGGTCCAGGAGTACGCCGGCTCCCTCGCAAGAAAGAAACGGTTGGCCGAAGATCTGGTGCTTCTCGCGGTCGCCGCCTTGCCTGTCACTGTTGTCGAGCGGGAGGCCTACGTCGCCAGCATTTCCGAGGCCTCGCGCCGAGTTGGGAAACGCGACCCGAAGGACGTCGAGATCCTAGCTCTCGCTATCGCACTCAGAGTGCCGCTGTGGTCAAATGACAAAGACTTTGAAGGGACAGGGGTGGAGTGGTACAGCACCGAAGATCTGCTCCGCCGGCTCGGCATCATCGAGCGTCACTAATGCGGCTCTCGACCTGGAGGCCGTGTTTCGCCCGAGTGTTGAGACGGGTGAGACGGGATTGGTGGTCTAGTTTCTCTCGCTCGAGCTTTGCTCGCCCCGCCGCCCGGCCCCGGCGCCCGCACCACGAACCTAGCATCGGTTTTCGATATCCGTGATCAGTGCCAACGGGCGAACGTACGTTTCTTCTTTAAGCAGTGGGCAGCACCAGAAAGAAGAAATCCGGGCGGGAACTCGAAGGCCGAACCTGGAATGAGATGCCTGCCCTGGCTCCGGCTGTTACCCTGTAAAGATACTCACGCGACGCGAAGATTCGAGCCCAGACGTTGCTAGACGAGCCGGAGTGCTGCATCCGTGTCGCGACAGAGCATCTTGCCGCCGCGCAGAGTGACAAGAAGGCCGTCAAGCTTCAGCACTTCCGCATCCGTCGAAACGATGAGGTCAGCGTCGAAGGCAATTGCGGTTGCTGCGTGGAGCGCGTCGGCGGCCCGCACTCCACGAGTCTGCAACTCAAGGTTCTGGAGCTGAAGGCGGATCGTTCCCGAGGTTAGATCGAGCACTGAAATGTTGAATAGGTCAATCACGATCTGTACTTGCGTAGTTATAGATCGTGCGGCAGGAATCAGCAGGGTGTCGGCACGAGACACGCCCTTTGCAGATTGCGTAAGCAGCCGATAGAGCGCCTCTTCCACCTCGTAGTACGTCAGACACGAGGTGGCACCGAGGTGAGTCCGCCCCACTGTTTCGAATAGCCGCTCGGCATCAGCCGCAATATCTGCTGGTGAGCGCCCCCGCCGGTCGGCCGTCCTCAGAATCGCGTTCCCGCGCGCGCTGAGGAAATCGATGAATACTCCGGTATCGTAGTAGACGCGCACTACGCAGCCTTGAGGCGGGTGACGAGTTCTTCCGGAGTTACGACTTGTGGTTTCTCGGTTGTCACCAAGTTCTTTAAGAGTTTGTCTCTGGTGACCAGGAAGTCACACTCATCGGCGCTGCTCAAAATGAGAAGGTCATTAGAGTGCGTCACCCGATTTCTTACCGCACGTAATCGTTGGAGCAAAGCTTCAGCTTTTGCCAGATCCACCGGCAGGACTCGCAGGTGATCCCTGATCCGTTCGAATTCTGGAGCAGCAGCAGCCGCTGCGAGCAGCAGCTCCTGAAGCACTATCGGATTGACGGCAAAGCGAGCGCGACCATTGGCCTCAGCCGAAAACAACTGTAAAACTGCCGGCTCGCCTCGTAGGTAGTCCATGATCACGTTGGTGTCTAGGAACACGAGTGGTCGCTCTTGGTCTCCCAGTTTTTGCTGACCGGACTTGACCACATGTTCCATATGACTGTGTATTCTACCACGACTGGCGTTCTTAATCCCGCGCGCGTCCTCGGTGGGGTCGGTGGCCCGAGGCGCTACTGCGGCAGCACCGCTCCAACAGGAGAGTTCCCGTTGCAGCGGGGCCAAGGACCTGAGTGGGGGTGTTCGTGGGCGGAGAGTCCGGCCCCAGCGCCCGGCCCATGGACCCGGCGTGGGTTTTCGAAATCCGCGATGAATGCCAGCGGGCGAACGTGCCTTTCTTTTTCAAACAGAGGGGCGGCACCCGAAAGAAGAAATCCGGCGGGAACTCGAAGGCCGAACCTGGAATGAGATGCCTGCCGGCCGTCGCCCCGTAAAGGTCTCACGCGGCGGAAGATTTGAGCTCTTGGAAAGCAGGGTCTGCGTACGCTTGCTGCCCGAAGGTCTGCTTCGCTTCTACGTACTTCTGAGTCAAAATCCAGGTATCTTATTGAAAGTAAAAATGACATTTCAGGAGAGAGAGACCGGGCTATCCCTCGGCACGGTTGCGTCCCCGCAGAGCCGGCTTCTGTTTCACCCGGCCGAATTAGTTTAGCGCCACCGTGGAAGAGTCGCCAGTCCGATCTGGCGGCTTGATGAAGGCTTGCTGGCGGCGGAGTTGCCCCAGCCGCCGAGCTTCTTCCAGCTTGCGATCGTGGGCGGCAAAGATTTGCGATTCGCGGCCTTCCAACTTGTCCCGGGTCCTGTCCAGGCTATCGAAACGGCCAGGCCGTAACTTCGAAAAAAAAGTTGATAGGAGTATCGAGAATCTTATACTATATCTTATGGCTAACGACGAAGGTATTCAGGCTAGGGAGCAGGGCATAGGGAACAGGGACAGCGACGGAGGGTAAGGAGTGAAAGAGCGCTGTTTGGGACTTCGCGCCCGACGGAGATTCGAGATTCGAGATTTTAAAGATTCAGGAGGCACTGAAAGACTGGAAATGGAAATTGGGAGATGAGATTGGAGATTCGAGATTCAAGAACGCTGAAAACTGGGAAACGGAGGTTGGGAGATTAGAGATTGGGAAATTGCCACTGGAACCGGGACCGGGCACACGAGAGGGGGATGATATGAGGCTGACGAAGCCACGCGAAGCCACGGGCCTTAAGCTGCCTGCTTTCAGCAACTTATACCAGAAACGGGAAAGACGAAGCCACGGCGACGAACTGCTTTACAATCAGCCGGTTACGGGGATTTTAGGCCCGTTTTTCACAAAGTTGCTACCGATCGTTGGATTCTCTATTGCCGATTCGTCGAAGCGTGGTTTGGGAAGGGCTAGCAAACCCGAACAAAGCCAAGACATATNGAAAGTTATATCAATAGCTTATGCTAAAATCGAGCAAAGCAAACCCACGCAGCATAATCGCCATTAAATCAGGAGGTTACGGCGATTTTGGCCTCATATTTTGGGAAGTTTGGATCGATGGCACATTTCTCTCTAACAGGAATTTCGCGAATGGGTGCGGAATTCCGATCGCGGTTTCAGGGACGCCGACCGCCGCCAAGGTCGGCAAAGCCTCGCAGATGTCCGCCAGAGGTCGAAATTCAGGCAGTCACACGGAAGCCGCGATATCATTTATTTTCATTGATATGGGGCTTTTTTCCAACAATCCGATTGCTGAATTGGCGCTCAGGAACGGCGCCCGTGAGTCGCGATGGGAAAAAACACGAGCGGGTGATTTTCCCATCGCAACGCTCAGTATGTGGTCGGCACGGAAACACGATGCCGAAGCGCCTCGGAGGAAACCGCCCAGCGCCATGGGGCGCAGGCCGATGCCGGCCGCTATCACAAGGTCCTTCTTCCCAAAGCGGCGCTCGCCGAGGTCCACAAGATCGTGAGCGACGCCCGCCAGGAACACTACTTCATGACCCTGCCCTGGGACGATAACGGTTATCGCGTGCTCCCCGCCGCAGCCTACATGGACCACACCGAGAAGATGCGGGAGCTAGCTAGCTAGCTAGAAAACGGCCGCAAGCTGCCGCACTATAAAGCTGGAAATGGAGGAAATGGAGATGGAGACAATCATGTTGAAATAGCGAGTAGCTATGCTATAGTAAAGCTGGAGGTGGGAATGTTCCCGCCTTCGGGCGTTGGAGTCGTCGGTTGTCGAATGAACCTTACGCTAACACGGCAAAGCGTTACGAAGAGGCTTGGACAAAGGAAAGAATTTGTGAGGGGCTGTGAGGACCAGGTGAGAATTGGACCATCGCGCCGGGATTCAAATGGAGCATCCTTGTCGGGTGGGACCAGCGATCCCAACCTGTCGAGAAGGTCGGGGCACATACTCAAAATGAAGGTAAGTCCCACGATGTTGTTGAAAACAAATGCCTTGCTTTAGATTTCTCACGATGATACTGAAACTAAAGCACTTATCGTACTATTATAACTTGTAACAGGTGGATTGGATGCCTGAGTGCGCGCTTCGGCGCCTGACAGCCGGTTTGCTTCTGCTTGGGCTCTCTCCTACCTTTCTTGCCAGCCAGACTCATGCCCCCCACCTGGTCGATGGACACGTCCACTACAACGGGGATCCCGCGTTTCTGGAAAAACTGGTTGCCAAGCTCGAGGCCGTCGATGGCGTGGCGTTCCTCCTGACGACTCCGAACGATCTGCCAAGCGTCCAGACCTTCCTGTCACAGCATTCTGCCCTCGCCCACCGGATCATCGGCTTTGGCGACATTAAGCTCGACGATCCCCAGGCGCTCGACCAAATCGACCGCTTCCACGCCGCCGGCTTCCGAGGCCTTGGCGAATTCACCTCACCGCTCAAGAACTACGATGACCGCTCCTACTGGCCGATCTACGAACGCGCCGAGCATTACGGCATGATCGCGCTGTTTCACACCGGTATTGTCCTGCGCCCCGATCCGAGCATCCCGGCCGATATCAGTGTCGACCGCATGAGAATCACCACCCTCGACGGCATCGCCCGCCGCTTTCCCAAGCTCACCGTAATCGGCGCGCACATGGGCAACCCCGACTACGCGTGGGCGGCCGAGATCGGCCGCTGGAACCCCAACCTCTTTTTCGATCTCTCCGGTTCCTCTCTCATCAAAAAGCAGAACGACTATACCTTTTTCAAGTCGATCTTCTGGTGGTCCGGAGTTGTCAGCCCGCACACGCCCAAGTCCGGCACCAGCGCCTTCGAGAAGCTTGTTTTCGGATCGGATGTTTTCAACGGCGAACTGGAGGAGTTCGACCGTGAACTCGATCGCTACCACAAGATGCTGGACGCGTGCGGCGTGCCTCCTGAAGCGCAGAACAACATCTTTGCCGGGACGCTGTGGCGAATTCTTCAAAAGCAGTGAAGAGCGTCGAAAGTTAAGAGTCGAAAGGGTAACGAGGTAGACGGTAGATGGTAGACGGCATAAGGGGAAAAGCGGAAAAGAAGCCGCCTGCCGTCGACCTTTTCCCCTTATGCCGTCTACCGTCTGCTGTCTACCCACCCTTTTGACTTTCGACTCTGTCCACATATAATTGCGGCCTACACGGAAGGGAAGGGAGTCGAGATGAACAGAGCGTTCTGGAGGACGCTGGTTGCTTTTGCGGCCGCCGCCGCGCTGGCGATGCTCCTTAGTTTGACCGGCGGGCCGGCCCGTGCTCAGTCCGCGCCAGCGACCACGGCAATGGCGCCGGGGGCTGGCCCCAAAACGGCGGCTGAGCAGTACAAGAACGTCCAGGTTCTCAAAGATATTCCCGCCGACCAGTTGTTCCCGGCGATGCAGTTCATTTCCGCCTCGCTCGGCGTGGAGTGCAACTACTGCCACGTCGAAGCCGCCCCAACCCCAGGCGGCCCAGGCGCCCACGGAGGGCCGCCGCACCTGGATTTTGAGAAAGACGATAAGAAGGAGAAAAAGACGGCGCGCAAGATGATCCAGATGGAACTGGCGATCAATAAGGACAACTTCGACGGCCACACCGATGTTACCTGTTATAGCTGCCACCGCGGCGCTCACGAGCCGGTGGGAACGCCTATTATCTCTGAGGAGGAGCCGAAGCCAGAACCCGAGGGGCCCAAGCCGGGTGCTCCTCAGCCTGCATTGCCGACTGCCGACCAGATCCTCGAGAAGTACGTGCAAGCGATGGGAGGCGCCGACGCCTTGCAGAAGATTTCCAGCCGCATTGAGAAGGGCTCGATTGCTTTCGGCGAAAACAAGGCGCCCGTAGAAGTTTACTCCAAGGCGCCGGACAAGCGCGCCACCGTGACACACATGGGCAACGGCGAAAGTGTCACCGCCTACGACGGACACGTGGGTTGGCTCTCAGGCATGGGCCGGCCGCGCGAGATGACCCCGGCGGAAACAGAGGCCTTCAAGCTGGACGCAGATTTCTATCTCCCGGTTCACATGAAGCAGATCTTTAATCAATTGCGCGTGAGGCCGCCGGAAAAGATCGGAGACGGTGACGCGTACCAGGTTGTGGGCCTCAGGCAGGGACAGCCGCCGGTGAGGTTTTATTTCGACGAGCAGTCCGGGCTGCTGGTGCGCGAGGTACGCTACGCCCAGACGCCCCTCGGCCGCATGCCCACGCAGATCGACTACGCCGATTACCGCGACGCCGACGGCGTGAAAGTGATCTGCCGCTGGACGCTGGCTCGTCCCGGAACACGCTTCACGATTCAGATTGACCAGGTCCAGCAAAACGTCCCGATCGACGACGCGAAGTTCACGGAGCCCGCGAAGAATTGACGATTGCAGATTGACGATTGACGATTGCAAGACAAGAAGACAATCCACAGATTTCGCAGATTACACAGATAGAGGATAAGAGCCGAGCAATTCCCTTCTCTTGGCTTTTTTTGATTCTGTGAAATCTGCGTAATCTGTGGATTCAAGTCTTCTCTTCCAATCGTCAATCGACAATCGTCAATCGTCAATTCTTGTCGAGCGAACGCCCGCTAGAAAGTAACTCGGACCCCCAGTTGCGCCGCGAACGGGATGCCCACCGTGGTGCCGGGGCCGAAGAAGTCGCCCAGCGCGCCCGACGGCACGAGTATCTGCTTCAAGTTGGTGATGGGTGTCGTATTCGAGCAGTCCGCGTTCAGGCACAACGCGGTGGCGTTGTAGAGACTGTTCACCGGCGTGGGAAGGGCGGAAATGGAGGTGACGTAGTTGGCGCCGGGATTATTGCGGTTGAACAGGTTGAAGAATTCGATGAAAGGCATCACCGACCACCGCTCCTGGAACTTGAAGGGACGCGCGACGCGCAGATCGACCTGGATGTAGGGAGTGCAGCGGAACTGGTCGAGTGTAGTCTGAACTCCATTGATCACGGCGCGATCGTCGAGGGTATCCCCGAAACCATTCACGTCCACCGGGGTGGTCAGGGTAATGGGCCGGGCGCTCTCCGCCTGCGAGAGCAGGGATAGTTCAAACCCACCCGGAGTGTGAAAGATTCCCGCCACCACCAACCGGTGCGTCACATCCTCCCCTGAGGGTCCGAAATCTCCCGGACCGAAGGCGTGTAGCGGGTCGCACACGCCGTCCACGTAATCGAAGAGTTCGCCCAACACGCACCCCCACGTCTTGGCCTTGGAGAGCGTGTAGTTGACGATCAGGTTGGCTCGACTCGTGACGTTGCCCTGCAAATGAACCGACATGCCGTCATAGCGCGACCGGTTGTCGCTGCGGAAAAGGGTCAGGTTAGGGACGTTGGCCTCCTGGTCGGCGAGGTCGGAGGGGAACAAGGGTGAAAACAGGGTATAGCCCGCCTGGTATTGGTACCGGGCGAAGGAGTGGACTCCCTGCTCGTGGGTGTACTCTGCGCTCAGCATCCAATTGGAGCTGAACGCGTGCTCGACGCCGCCCGTCGCGTGTAAGGCATAAGGAGTCCGGTAGCGCCCATCCATCAACGCGGCCGGACTGCCGCCGGGCAAGCATCCGGGATCCCCCGGAGTGGCGCAGTGCGCCGGCGCCTCGTTCACGGCCTGGAGAGCGGTCACCCAGCCGTTTTGAGCGAGGTCGTTGTAGAAGAGACCGAAGCCGGCCCGCAGCACCGTGCTTCCAGTTTTTCCCGGTGAATAAACCACGCCCAGCCGCGGCGCGATGGCCCCTCGGTAATCGGTAGGCGCAACATTGTTCACATGGATTTGCAAAGCCTGGAGCGTGAGGAACGCCGGGTTTTGTGCCTGCGTGCGGCCCGAGGCGGTGAAGAGTCCGAACGAGGTGTCGTAGCGCACACCGTAGTTCAGGGTAAGGCGCGGCGTCGCCCGCCAGGAATTCTGGGCGTAAAGCCCCAGGCGCTGCACGTTCTGCGAAAAGCTGCCGTTGCCGGCGGGTGTCGAAGTGCAAGTGGTGCCGGGCGTGACCGAGAGCGCGGGCGTGGGGGTGCAAGTCAGGTCGACGGAAAACTGCGCAGGACTACCCACGTAGTCCGCCGGGTCCAGGGCGAATACGGTAAGATTCTCAGCCGTGGCGGCGAGCGCCCCGCTCAGCACCGGCTCGTGGATAAAGTCCACTCCGAAGCGCACGGCCTGTCGACCGGTGGCGTGGCTGGCGTCGTAACGCACCTGGTATTTCTCCTGGTTGCGCAGAACGGGGAAGGCGGTAATGGGGGTCACAAACTGGTTGTCCCCGAAAGTCTCGAAGCCCGAGATGGTGCTGGAGGTGGCGCTGAAGGGGAACGCCAGCGCGAATCCCAGGTTGTCGCTGCGCGCCTCGGTGTGATGCAGGTAGCTGGAGCCCAGCACGAGCGATCCCAACCAGGTGGGGCTGAACGTGAACTGATTGCTGAGCACGGAATTGAAGTAGTTGGAGTGCGAGGTCGCGCCAGTGGAAGGCAGTGCGCCCTGCTGCACCAGGTCGTTGTGCGTAAGGTAGCTATCGGCCGAAGTACGCAGGAACCACTGTGAGCGCGAGGATTGCGACCAGTCAAAACGAGTGGAGGCCAGCACGTCGCGGAAGGGGACGGGGATGCTGCTGGGCACCGCGATCGAGTTTACTCCTGGAATCAGCCCTTGCGCCGCCAGCGAAGCCAGCGCGTTGAACTGCGCCTGGCTCGCCGGGCTGTAAGCAATGCTGGCGTCTTCGTGAACGTACTCGAGGGAGGAGAAAAACCAGAGCTTGCTTTTCTGGAGGGGCCCGCCGAGGGTTCCGATATAATTCTGCCGGGAGAAAGGCTGCTTGGGATTCGGCGCCGGGTTATCGATGGGGAAACGCGCATTGAGCGCCGCCTGCCGATCGTAGAGAGCCGCGTTGCCGTGCCACTGGTCGGTTCCCCGCTTGGTGGTGATCACCACCGCACCGGCGGTGGCGCGGCCGGTATCCGCGTTCTCCTGCGCCGTGCTCACCGCGAACTCCTCGATCACGTCGGGCGAGAAGCTCTGGAGGAAGCCTCCAATGTAGTCGTCCGAGTTGTCGGCACCATCCACCGAAAGCTGGACGTTGAGCCCGGAGCTCCCGCCGAATGAAACCGCCGTAATGCGTGCCTTGGTCGGATCCGAAGGCTCCACCGGCTCCGTCCCGGGCACCAGATAAGCGATGTTGGCAAAACTTCGAGCCGCCAACGGGATGGCGTCGAGGTCCTGCCGCGACACGGCGCCCTCATGGACGGAACTGGTGATATCAATCGGCTGCGTAGTGATGGAAGACGCCTGCCCCTGCACGTTGACCGTCTGCTGGAGGCCCGCCGGACCCAGGGTCACGGTGACGGCGCGCACCGAGCTCACCACCACCTCCACATCCGAGCGAGCCTCCGCCAACCCCGGAGCATTCACGCTCATGTGGTAGACGCCCGGCCGCAGGTAGTCGAGCCGAAACTCCCCCTGGTCATCGCTCGTCGCTTCGCGTTGTTCCGCCGTATCCACGAATTGGACCACAATCCGGGCCGACGGAACGCGAGCGCCGCTCGTGTCCTCGACCACACCTGCCAAGTCTCCCTCGGGGGCCTGTGCTTGCATCACTCGGGGAAGGAAAGTGATCGACGCCAGGAGAATAGTGGTTTCAGCGAGACGCGCAGCTCTGGTTCGGACGTGCATCCATTGCTCCTCCCGAAAGTGTACCGATCCCTCCCTAATTATAGTTAGACGGGACTCCTCAGGTTTTCTTCCATAACCTTATCGTCTCTTTTGGCTTCCTGTCTTCAGTTCTCAGTTTTCAGTACTCAGTACTCAGTCCCCAGCTCAGTTTCAGTTCTTGTTCTTCACTGACTACTGAAAACTGAGAACCGCACGCCGGCTCCCAGGTAGGCAATGCCGAAAACCGAGAAGCGTTTGACGGAAGTACCGTCCGGGCCGTAAAATAGGACTTCGGGGGCTCACCCAGGAACGGATTTCCACAGTCCTCCCTTTGGTCCGCTGCCCACAAACTGAACAGAATTGAGGCGTGTCTCATGCTGGCCAACGATCTGCGACCCGGAATGGTAATCAAGCACAACGGCGAGCTTTTCGCCATCCACAAGGCGGAGCACCGCACGCCGGGCAACCTGCGCGCTTTTGTGCAGGCGCGCATGCGCAACTTGCGCACCAACGCCCTGGCCGACCACCGCTTCCGCTCCACCGATGAAGTGGAGAAGGCGATGATTGACGAGACGGAGATGCAATACCTCTACTCGGACGGCGACTCCTACCATTTCATGAACACGGAAACCTACGAGCAGACGGCTCTGCACAAGGATGTGATCGGCGACCGCGCCCAATATCTCATCCCTGACGTGATGTTGAAGGTGGAGTATTACGAGGGGCGCCCGATCGATATCCAACTCCCTGCCACCGTTGACTTGAAAGTGATGGAGACGGAGCCGGGCCTCAAGAGCGCTTCCGCCACCAACGTCACGAAGGCGGCCAAGATGGAGACTGGGCTCATCGTCCAGGTCCCACCCTTTATCAACGAGGGCGAGACCATCCGCGTCGATACGGCAGAAGGCAAGTACCTTGAACGCGCCCAGAAGTAGCCCATTTAAGACTATTCACGATTTGACCGCCTGGCCCGATTGCCCATCCTTCGTCGAATCCTATAAACTGAGACGCGGACTTCAACTTGGCTGACCAAGCACAAGGCGGGAGCTTTCCGGCCACCCGGCACTCCATTGTGGCGGCGGCGCAGAGCAACGACCCGATAGAGCGGTCGCGAGCACTGGAAGCCATCATGGCCGCTTACTGGAAGCCGGTCTACAAATACATCCGCAGACGATGGGGCGTAACCACGGAAGACGCCCAGGATCTCACCCAGGAGTTCTTTGCGCGCTTGCTGGAAAAGGATTTCCTGGACGCTTACGACCCCGATAAAGGACGCTTGCGGACCTTCCTTCGTACCTGCGTGGACCGCCTCTATTGGAATCAGTCGCGCGATGCGCAGCGCCAGAAACGGAGTGGCGGATCGGCTCCCTTGCCGCTCGACTTTGAAGAGGCGGAGAGGGAATTAACGAAAGTGGCGACCCCCGAATCGATCGAAGACTATTTCGAAAAGGAATGGGTGCGGAGCCTGTTCAGCCTCGCGCTGCAACGCCTGCGCCGCCAGTGCGAGTCCGGCGGCAAGGCTATCCACTTCGCCCTGTTTGAGCGCTACGATCTCGCCGAAGAAGACGCCTCCAAGCCTTCCTACGCGCAACTGGCCGGCGAATTCGGCCTCCCGATTACCGACGTCACCAACTACCTTGCTTTCGCCCGTCGCGAATTCCGCCGCTCGGTTCTCGATCAACTTCGAGAGATGACCGCCAACGAGGAAGAATTCCGCCGCGAAGTGCAAACGCTGCTCGGAGCCGATTCCCGATGAAGTGGCTGTCGGACCAAGTCGTGGATCGCTTGCAGGCAACTCTCCAGTTGCCTGACCTCAGCGGAACTCGCTATCGGGCCCTCCGCTACCTTGGCCGTGGAGGAATGGGTACAATTTGGCTGGCCGAGGACACGGTGCTCGATCGTCGCGTCGCGCTGAAGGTTCTCGACGCCGAGGACGACTCCGGCGAACTGGCCTCTCGCCTGCTTCGTGAAGCCCGCATTTTGGCCCGCCTGGAGCATCCCGGGATCGTCCCGGTACACGACGCGGGCACGCTCGCCGACGGCCGCGTCTTCTATTGCATGAAATACGTCGAGGGTCAGAGGCTGGACCACGCGGTGCGGAATATCAGCTCGCTTCTGGAACGTCTGCGCCTGCTCGAGCGCATCGCCGAGCCACTCGCCTTTGCCCACTCCAAGGGAATCCTGCACCGCGACCTCAAACCGGAAAACATCATGATCGGCTCGTTCGGAGAGGTCCTGGTGATGGACTGGGGCGTGGCCAAAATAAAGGGTAGCAGGCAAACTGCCCGCGTCATCGGGCGTCCTGAGATCACACGTGAGGGGGTCGAGTCAAAAGCTGAGGGCGACCCAACGCTCGATCCGTCTTCGACCTCTACCACTTCATCCATCCATCTACCGGAGACCGAGCACGGCCGCGTTCTCGGCACGCCCGGCTACATGTCGCCTGAGCAGACACGCGGCGACTCAGTCGACGAGCGTACCGACGTGTTCAGTCTGGGGGCCATCCTGAATTTCATGCTGTCCGCTACCGCCGCCAAGGAGGCCGATTCGTTGCCGCGAGCAGGGCGATCGCGGCCCATTCCTCGGCCACTTCAGGCCATTTGCGCCAAAGCCATGGCCCCCGATCCCGCGTCAAGATACGCTTCCATCGCGGACCTCTCCGCCGACCTTGCGCGTTACCTCGAAGGACTGCCGGTCACAGCTTACCGTGAGAACCTCGTCGAGCGAGCCGGCCGAGTGTTCGCGCGTCATCGTGTAGCCATAGTGCTGGTGACCGCGTACCTCCTGATGCGGTTGCTCTTGATTTTATTCTCGCGTCGTTAAAGGAATCGAAGGCAGCGGGTAATACTATATAGGACGACCAAAATCGCTGCGTGAGGCCTTTATTTTGGATAATTTTGGATTTTGGATTTTCGATTTTGGATTGAAGAGAAGGGCGACCACAACGGGTCTTCAATCCCAAATCCAAAATCCAAAATCCAAAATGAATGCGAGTGCGTCACCACTTATGTCGTCATCTGTAGATTGAGGGGCATTCCCCTTGGGAGGTTGGCTCATGAACAAGATTGCGCTGGGACTCTTATTGGGAGGCATACTGGGTGCCTTCGACGGCCTGACCGCGTGGCTTTATCCCGAAGCGCGAGCCGGTATTGTGGGCATCGTGATCGGATCCACCGTCAAGGGGCTCATCGCTGGCGTGCTGATCGGCTGGTTCGCGCGCAAGGTGAACTCGCTTGCCTTGGGCATTATTTTCGGCCTCGCGGTGGGATTGATTCTAGCCTTTTCTGTAGCCTATATTGATGGCCACGGATATTACTTTAAGATCATGCTGCCGGGCGGCACGGTAGGCTTGATCGTGGGTTACGCGACCCAAAGGTACGGCAGCACGGCGCGCCTGCAGGCCGAATAGTGGATAGCAAAGGGCAAAAAGGCAAAAGGGTAAAGGGTAAAGGCTGAAGGGTAAACGAAGAATTGACGATTGCAGATTGACGATTGACGATTGAAAGAGAAGACGGCCTCCAGTCCGGTCTTTTTACTCGTCAATCGAAGATCGTGGATCGTCAAAGTGTTCACCCTTCGCTCTTCACATATCACTGTTCTTGGATCAGGAATTCACGATCGCCGATTGACGATTGAAGGCTCCCGTCTTCCAATCGTCAATCTGCAATCGTCAATCGTCAATTCTTCCTTTCACCCTTTACCCTTCACTCTTTTGCCCCTTCACCATTCACTATTCACAATTCAGTTGGCCAGCGCCTGAGCGAGATCGTGGATCAGGTCTTCCGCCGCTTCCACGCCTACCGACAGCCGCACCAGGCCGTCGCTGATGCCGATGGCGAGCCGTTGATCGCGCGGCACGGCGCGGTGGCTGGTGGAGGCCGAGTGCACGATCAGGGAACGCGTGTCGCCGAGGCTCGCGGCGCGCGCGAAGATCTTGACGCCGTCCGTTACCTTCTTGCCCGCCTCGTAGCCCCCCTTCACCTCGAAGCTCATCATGGCCCCGAAGGCCTTCATCTGTTTTCTCGCCACGTCGTGGCCGGGATGGTGCGGCAGGCCCGGGTAGTTCACACGCTCCACCTTGGGATGCTGGTGGAGAAAGGCGGCGACCTTCTCGGCGTTCGCGCAATGGGCGGGCATGCGCAGGTGCAGCGTGTGGATGCCACGCAGGATCAGCCAGGCGTTGAAGGGACTGATGACGCCGCCAAAGTCGCGAATGACGTCGTGCACCAGATGCGAGATGTACTCCTTGGAGCCGATGGCGGCGCCGCCCATCGCGTCGCCGTGGCCGCAGAGGTACTTGGTGGCCGAGTGGACCACCACCGTCACTCCCATCGTGAGCGGCTGCTGGAGCGCGGGCGAGGCAAAGGTGTTGTCGATCATGGTGGGAAGGTTGCGCGCCCTGCCCAACGCCGCCAGCGCGGAGATGTCCAGAATCTCGAGGATGGGGTTGGAGGGCGTCTCAAAGTAGATCAGCCGCGTGTTGGGCTGGATCGCCTTCTCGAAGTCCTCCACTCGCGTCGACGGCACGAAGGTGGTGGACGCGCCCATTGCCGGCAGCTTGCGGTTGAGGAAGTTGTAGGCGGCGCCATAGAGCGACCGGGCGGCGACCACGTGGTCGCCGGCCTTGACGAATCCCAGGATGGCGGAGGAGATGGCGGCCATGCCGGTGGAAAACGCCAGCGCGTCCTCGCCGGCCTCCAGCGCGGCCAGCTTCTGCTCCAGGGCGCGGATGGTGGGGTTGCCGTAACGCGTGTACATGTACCCGAATTTCTCTTCCCCGTAGACCGCCGCCATCTCGTCCGCGTCGGCGGAGACAAAAGTGGTGGATTGGTAGATGGGCGTGTCGAGCGCTCCCGTGGCCGGGTCGGGCGCTTCGCCCGCATGCACCGCTTGAGTTGCGAACTGCCATCCGTTCTTCATACGATACTCCCCGTAGATAGTAGTCGGTAGACAGCATACGGGAATCTGTTCCTCTTCCCGGTTCCCGCTCCCTGTTCACCGTTAGCTATCCTGACAGGTCGTCCTCCAAAGGAAAAGAGCCAGTTCGACCGCACTGCATTGGTCCATTCAAGGCAGTTACAGGGCACAAGGTCCGCCGTTCACGGCCTGACGCAAAGCCTGACGCAAAACCGCGGGATCCGATATGAAGCTGCGAGAGAATTAAACACAGAGGCGCAGAGACACAGAGAAGGAGTGGGAAGATACATGAGATGTCATTTATTTCCATAGGTTTGTCATTTTTCTCTGTGCCTCTGTGTCTCTGTGTTGGAAGCCCCTTTGCAATTATTTCACACCTTCTATGCTTTCCCAAAATCGGCGGCAACAAGCGTGCGTTTTCTGCCCTCATCTGCACGTTTTCGCCGGAAAATGGCAGAATTTGGGGCGATTTTGCACAAAAACGAGGCCTCAAAACAGGCAGGTTTTCGAGCGAGCGCCTAAGACTCGACGCAAACCCAATTAGTAAGTCCTTTAGATTGAGCATGCATCCTCCCGTTCTTCGCCGCAATCTGGCCAACAACCCCTTCGGAATCAATAGATAGGCCTCGCCTCGTGGAAGTGGCCCGACAAAGCCCGAAAAAGTCGCCCGGCCACTCCGCGGAAGAACGGTCAGCAAGTCCTTTAGATTGAGCGAGCGTTCGCCAGTTCTCTTCAGCAATGTTTCCAATAACCATTGTTGAATCAACATATTAGCCTCGCCACCGGGGAGCGGCCCGACAAAGCCCGAAAACGTCGCCCGGCAGCTTCTCGGAAAAACGGTTAGCAAGTCCTTTAGGTTGAGTAAGTCTTCGCCCGTTCTCCTCAGCAGCTTGTTCAGCAACCCTTGCTGAATCATCAATTTGGCCTCGCCACTTTTAAGTCGCCGACAAAACCCGAAAAGGTCGCTGCGACGTTGGCCGGAGACATCGCCAGTAAGTCCTTTGAATTCAACATGCCGTACCTCCTGCGGCTGCGGAACTCGGCTAGCAACCTTCTTCGAATCAACAAGTTGGCCTCGCAGACTTTCGGTGGTGCCCGACGAACCCCGAAACGGCCGCCCGGCACCTGTCACCCCCATCTCAGTTCCCGCGTTGCAGGTCGGCCTGTCGATGAGAACCGAAGGCCGATTACTGATGACTGATGGCTGAGAGCTTACAGCTTGACACGAGCCCCTAGACTTGACACGTTTTTGATAGATCGGCCTTGAAAAACCGTCGCTTAATGCCATCTTCGAGCCCCTTCGATGCACGTTCTTGGCAAAAAATGGTAAAATCTGGTAAAATCTGGCACGATTTTGTAGCCCAAAAACGACCGGAAACGGACACTTCTTGAAATAACTCCTTCGTTTACAATACTGACTCTCCGCGACGGTCGGCCATAAAAGGTAATTAATTTCCCTATTAATTTTCTCAGTTTGACCATAAGTGTAACCATGAAGCCCCTCACGACTTGAGTCCGGCCAGCGATGGCGCTCGTCCCTGGGCGTCGCGCCACGGACCCTGCCACAAACCGCCGGCGCGCGGCCTGCTCCACCTCTTCATCCCCTTCCACCTCCGTCTTAATTCCCGCCTTACATGCCGTCACTAGTTCGCTGGCGGAAAGCCCCGGTTCTCGCGGAAAATACGTACAGGCATCCCTTCCCCCACCCGGTGAAACCTTCCAGCTCCGCCGTATCCCCCGGGACCTCGGAGGAACATGGTGGTCCTTTCGAACTTGCACCAGGAAGCCGGCAGAGCGGTGACCTCTTGCGTAGCCATCAGCCATTCTCCCGCCATGCCGCTCTCTTCCCGCCNCTCGGAGGCCAAGCGCTCCGCCGCTTCAGGTCCTTTCACCGGCCACTAAGCACACGGTCGCCGAAGGCTACCCGTTCCGCCGCGCATCGAAGTCATCTAGCTTAGGATAATATAGGGTAACGTATCTGTCAAGCTAATCATCTTGTGGTAGTGTCCTAATTTGGCTTTTGGAGTGCGGCAGCTTGCTGCCGCTTTGTCGTTACCGCTCGTCGCAGACCTGCTGGGGTAGAAAGCGGCAGCAAGCTGCCGCACTCGGCAAGCATTCTGCTTGCCCGCATCACAAAGGTCTGCAAGATGTCTTGTATGATCTATATTGACCTTGGCCAAAGTCGGTACGGCTGTTAGGATTAGTGCCACCAGCACCGAGATCGCTTTCGCATAGAACCTCATGTATCGTCCCCTAAGAATATCGACAGACTATGGCGTGTTCCCATCAAGGAGCACAGTCCAATAAGCGCTGACTCCACGTCTCTTCCGGCCAATTGTCATACAGAGTCTCGTGAACTACCGTGTGGCAGCCGACTCAAATCCCGATCCGCTCTACTTCCCCCACGCGCCTGTCGTGGTTGGACCAATCATAAAGGCCGTTGTTTTCGCGCCCGACTGCCAGGCCATGCGCCGCGCGGCCTCGATACGCCTGCTGTTGGCAAAGTTGTCCTCAATCCCGTGGCGCGGAAGTGTGGCAGCCCATTGGTTTCAATTCCCGCATCGGAAGCACGACCGGGCGGGCCATGGGCCAGACATCCCCGCCCAGCATCGCCCCGCCCAGAGTATACCCGTGCCAAATCCTCACTACAAGTGGATTCCCTCAGGCGGCGTGCCATGCGGCTAGGCAACGGCGGCAAGCCCATTCTTCTCGACCACTGATAGCAGCCTGAGCGAGGCTGCCGAAGGCCGCTTTTCGCCGCGCTCCCACTTGCTGACTAGGCTGGTGGCACGTTGAGGTAGTTGGCGAAGACGGTTTGGCTGACGTGTTCTCTCTCCCGGATCGCCTTGATCTCTTCCGGCTTCAAGGGCCGGATCGGCGTAAGGCAGGCAGCATCGAAAACGCCGCTTCGCCTGTTTGTCGATGATCCCAACATGGTGCAAGGCCTCCATGGTTTCATGGATGGCCGCCATCGCCGCACTTCGACACTTGGATCAGCGCGCTTTCTGGACGCCTGCGGCCTTGCGCGTGAAGATTCACAACGAGTCCCAGGGGTTGAGAAGAACGACGCCGAGGCCGGCAAAGTCCTTCACGTTCCGCGTCACGAGTGTAAGGCCGTGTTCAAGAGCCGTGGCGGCGATGACGGCGTCCACAACCTTCACCGCGACGCCCCGCTGTTTTGCGGTCGCGGCCAGATGACCCCATCGCTCGGCTATGGATTCGGTGACAGGGAGAATCCGTCCGGCGTACCAGGAACGCACATCGACCTCAAGCCAGACTTGCAGCGCACTCCGCTTCTGGCTGACCGGAAGGAGGTCGATGCCCTTACAGATTTCGCCGAGGGTCATGACGCTCAGGAAGAGGCTCTCTTTCCCGGCGTTCCTGAGAAAAGCCGCCACGCGCGCATCGGGGGTTTCGCGTGTCAGCTCAGACGGGACGTTGGTGTCAACCAGGTATCCCTTCACAGGTTGATGTCCCGCCCGGTATCCCTGTCGCGCTCAAAATCCAGATTGAGGCCGCGCAGCGGAGCGAAGAGCTCAACCATATCCTTGGCAGGTGGCGACGCCGGCGCGGCCGCCCGATGCGCGACCGGGAGGTGAACAGCCTCTTCCAGCAGGCTGGCGGCATAGGACTCGACCGCCCGGCCATGCGCGGCGGCCTGACGTGCAAGCGCGGCCTCAACCTCGGGTGTGATGTCAACGGTGATCGTCACGGACGCTCCTTTCAGTCCATCCCCACCGTACCGCGCCGCACGCCCCTCCGTCAAGCGGGTAGCGGGTGGCCAATCGAAATAGCGATAGACAGACGACCGCATTGATGCCATGCCGCTTATGCCCGCCCAAGGCTAGGAATATGGTCTTGGCTATGATCTTGACCGGCTGAAGTCTCCGAACGCGCGATCCAGTGCGCCGTCAACTCTGGCCCTGGGGCTCGAAAAGCGCGAGGTAAGGCTCGTAGCGGAACCGGCGATTGCGCTGAAACCCGGTGACTTCCTCTAGCAGTCCTAACCCAACAAACTGGTCGACCAACTTGCTGGCCGCGGCGTAAACACACCCGAGGCGTTGTTCCACTCTCCGAATCGTGACCACCGGCTGTTCGAAGAGAGCGTCGAGCAGTTGCAGCCCATTGGCGCTCCCCGCCAGCTTGGCGGCAATTGTCTGACGGTGCCCCTCCCGAAGATTGAGAATGGTTCGCGCTGTCTCCGTTGCCTCCTGGCTGACCTCGTCGACGCCGCGCACGAAAAACTTCAGCCAGCCTTCCCAGTCCCCAGCGTTGCGGACGGCCATCAGCCGATCGTAGTATTCAGCCCGGCGAGCCTTGAGATAATGGCTCAGATAGAGGAGCGGCCGCTGGAGAACGCCCCGCTGGCAGAGCAAAAACGCAATCAGCAGCCGGCCCACGCGGCCGTTGCCGTCGAGAAACGGATGAATCGTCTCAAACTGCGCGTGTGCCAGCCCGCAGTGGATCAGCACCGGCAGCGAGGCGGTGTCGTGAAGGAACTTTTCCAGATTATCGAGCGCTTGATGCATCTCGTGGACGGGAGGCGGAACGAAGATCGCCGTCTCCAAGGTGCAGTTCGCCGGACCAATCCAGTTCTGGCTCCTTCGAAACTCGCCCGGAGTGCCCGGCGTGCGATGCACGCCGCGAACCCCTTTGAGCAACTCCGCATGGATCTCGCGGATGAGGCGAAGGCTTAGGGGAAGGTCCTGGCGGCGGGCGAGGCCATAGTTCATCGCCCGCACGTAGTTCACAACTTCTTGAACGTCCTTCGGAAATGCTCTTCCTTTGGCATCGATCTCAAACTGCAGCACATCTTCGAGCGTGCTCTGAGTGCCTTCGATTTGAGAACTCAGCACCGCCTCCTGCCGTACATACATGGCTACAAACAAATTCGGGTCTGGCAAGATCGTGGCAAGCCCGTCCAGCCGTCCCAGGGAACGGTCGGCCTCGGAGAGAAGACGGGTCAGCTCCGGGTCCATCTCGACCGGAGGGTTGGGAGGGAGTGGTGCCGGGATAAACGCCCGGTAGCCAGTCGCTTGTTTTACGTATTGGCCTGTCCGCATCATAAGAGTCGGTTCGTGGGCAGCTTATTGCAGCTAACTAAAACAAGAGCCTCGCCGAACCGTTCTTATTCTATTTTACCCCCTCCGAATAAAACAAGAAGCGAGGGAAGACTGCCGCAACGACAGCCAAACCCACCGGCTCACCCCCGTCCATCATCTACCCATCCGGGAAGCAGCGAAGTATACTCCTCGACGGCTTCCGCAACGCAAGCCGCGCAATATCGGGAGCTATGCGGGACGACGGAAGTTACGGCGCGGGGGTCTATTCTGGATTGTGGATTTTCAATCAGATGGCTGCGCGAAGCGCCTTGGAGTGCGGCGGCTTGACGCCGCCTTGGCATTCGATCAGCGAGGAAAACGGCGGCTACGCCACCTTGGCGTCCGATCAGCGAGGAAGGCGGCGTCAAGCCGCCGCACTCCAAGGCGCTTCGCGCATGTTACTAATTTGGACGGCGCATTTTTGCTCTTGGATTGAAGATTCCAAAATCCACAATGAATTCGGATGCGTCACCACTCCTGTCGTCCCGTGTAAATCCAAATCATCCCCTTAATCAGCGGAATTGACATTGCTTTGTGGGATGTGGCCGGGAAGATCCTCGATCTCCCTGTCCACAAGCTGCTGGGAGGGCCGGTGCGCGATGGCGTGCGATTGTATTCACACGGGGATTTTCTGAAGGACATGAGCAGCCCGGCCTCGTGCCGCGAGTGGGCGCAGATGATCCGCGAGCAGCCCGAAGGCTTCACGACGTTTAAGATCGAGCCCATGCAGGCCCTCGCTCCCCACGAAGAGGTGGGCCCCACCGTTACCAGCGCGCAACTGAAGAAGATCGCCCAGGGATTCGAGAACGTGCGCGCCGCCGTGGGCGACGATATCGACATCGCCGTCCATCGCCACAACCAGTGGGACACCCCCAGCGCCATTGCGATATCGCGGGCCACCGAATCGATGCGCCCGCTTTTCATTGAGGACCCGCTGAACAGCGTCCAATACTGCGAGTCGCGGTCAAGCGGGAGACACGAACTCCGATTCTGACCGGGGAAAAACTCGAGATGGTGAAACAGTTCAAACCCTTTATCGACGCTCAGGCGGTGGACTTCATCCATCCTGATGTTTCCTACGCGGGTGGTATCAGCGGCTGCCGGAGGATCGCCGATTACGCGGCTTTGTACCGCACGCCCATGGCCCTGCACAACGTGGGGACACTGGTGCGGACTTATGCCTCGGTTCAACTCGCCGCCGCGACGACAAATTTCTACCGCTCCGAAAACCGTCTGGGCCGTCCCGGACGCATATACGAGAAGATGGCGGCAGGAAAGCCGCCGGTAGTCAGGAACTCGACCTTTCAGCTTCCCGATGGCCCCGGCCTCGGTCTCGAGATCGACCCCGGGTTCATGCGTGAGCACACGCCGCATGGGGAAGACTGGGCCTGACGGAACGCCTGTTCGAATCGTCGATCGGTTCCGGCACTTTGCCGAAGCTGCGCTTGGCGTACCAGTAAGCGAACCGCGCCATGAGGCCGGCCTTCTTTTTGGAAACCCCCTGGATGCGAGCCATGGTTGTGCTCCAGTTGTGAGATGAGAGGAGACCGGGGTTCGGGACTCGAAGAATTGACGATTGCCGATTGCCGATTGCCGATTGAAAAGCATCCCTAGACAGACATTACTTTCAACTCCGGGCTGACGATCAACTCCGGTTCGGTGGCGGCGAGGACGGCGTGGACGCTGGTGTCGGGCGCGATTTCCCGAAGCACGAGCCCATCCGCCGTCACATCGATCACCGCCAGCTCGGTGACAATCATGTCCACCACGCCCGCGCCGGTCAGCGGCAGGGTGCACTGCTTCAGAATCTTCGGGCGGCGCTCCTTGCTAATGTGTTCCATCGCCACAATCACGCGATTCGCGCCTGCCACCAGATCCATGCTGCCGCCCATGCCCTTCACCACCTTGCCCGGAATCATCCAGCTTGCGAGGTTGCCCTGAGCGTCTACTTCCATGGCGCCCAGCGCGGTGAGGTCGACGTGGCCGCCGCGGATCATGGCGAAGGAATCGGCGCTGGAGAAATAGGAGGTGCCGGCAAGCTCAGTCACCGTTTCCTTGCCGGCGTTGATGAGGTCAGGATCTTCCTCGCCCTCGAACGGGTACGGCCCGATGCCCAGCATCCCGTTCTCCGATTGCAGCACCACTTCCATGCCCGGCGGGATGAAGTTCGCCACCAGGGTCGGGATACCGATCCCGAGGTTGACGTAGTAACCGTCGCGCAGTTCCTGGGCGACGCGACGAGCGATGAATTCTCGCTTCTCCATCTTATGCCTACCTTCCACCTAATTCGACGGGTAGACTGTAGACTGTAGACTGTAGACGGCATGAGGGAGAACAAGTCTGTCGCCCGCCTGCCATATGTGGTCTACGCTCTACCTGCTCCTCACGGTCCGTTTTTCGATGCGCTTCTCGTAGTTCGTTCCCTGGAATATCCGCTTCACGTAGATGCCGGGCGTGACGACGCAGTTCGGATCCAGTACGCCCAGTTCCACCAATTCTTCCACTTCGGCAATGGTCACTCGGGCGGCCGTGGCCATCATGGGATTAAAATTGCGCGCCGTCTTGCGATAAATCAGGTTTCCCCACCGGTCGCCCTTCCACGCCTTGATAAAGGCGAAGTCGGCAGTGAGCGCGCGCTCCAGCAGGTAACGGCGCCCGTCGAACTCGCGCACCTCCTTGCCTTCGGCGACCACCGTACCCACACCCGTCGGCGTATAGAAGCCGGCGATGCCGGCGCCGCCGGCCCGGATGCGCTCCGCCAGTGTACCCTGCGGCATGAGTTGCAGCTCGATTTCACCGCTGAGTGCCAGGCCTTCGAGCACTTTGTTCTCGCCCACGTAGCTTCCCACCACTTTGGCGATCTGCCGCGTCTCCAGCAAGCGTCCCAAGCCGAACTGATTCACGCCCGCATTATTGCTTATGACCGTGAGGTTCTTCGTGCCTTTGCGTCGCACGGCGTCGATGAGGTTTTCGGGAATGCCACAGAGCCCGAAACCGCCGACCATGATCGACGCGCCGTCGGTGAGGTCGGCAATGGCGGCGTCCGCATTGGGGAAGATCTTGTTCATAGCTTGTCCTGGCTTCCGGAGCGCGAATGGACGGAAATACGCGCTGGTTCACGGGGCATCTTCGCTGCGGCCGTAAAGCTTGCAAAGTATCTCCCGGGTATGGAGAAACACTTCTTCAACCCTTTCGTCAGGCCAGTCCGACGCGAACCGTCCGGATTTATGAACTGCTGCCCCACCCGCCTCCCGGACTTCCTCGGCCCAGCCCGCCCAAGGCTCGGGCAAAATTCCGTCCTTTCTGGCCTTGTAGATCATATTGAGTATGTGGGATTTCACTTTGTCGCGGGCATGGCGGGGGAGCGACTTATCCGGGAGCCTGTAGACCGCGTCGAGGATGTGATCTTCGTTGGCCTTGGAATACGACAGCTTTCGCTCAGGATCGACCTTCTCTATTAGGGCGGATTCCAGGATTGACCGACACAGCGCGGCGGTGGCTAGCATGAAACCATAGAGGTAGCAGCGATGGGCTTCTTCAAAGCAAACTTGTACACGCCGGTTGGGGATGGCCTGAAGGCTGACCCTTTCGAGGGCGCTAGATCGAGCCACGATGCCCTCGAGCTTTTCGAGTACTTCGTTTGAGTACTTGCAATCGAGCGCGTCAACCCTTGCCCCCTCGATAGCATCCGTGCGCCCCGTATCTTCTTGGGGTGTCGCTCTGGACGCGCGCAAGATATCTTGCGTGAAGGCAGCATAGCCTTCGGGTGACAGCCGCTTCTGAGCCTGCTCATATATGTAGTCCCAGAAGTCGGCGGGTTCTACATGCCCCAGCTCGGTGCGCTCGCTTGCGAACCGCCGACCCGCCCGAGCTTTCGCTTCACTGGCTATGCTCTGAAGCGTCTGAACGTCCGTCTCCTTTTCTAGTCGGGAGTGGGGAGCGCCCTGGCGGGGCTCAAGAGCCCACAGAGGATACTGCCAGTTCAAAGCTCGGACGCCAAAGATCGTGAAGTCACCCGCGTCCGCCCAATCATCCAGATCAATGAACGGCACCAGTCGGCGCAGAATCTCTGCCCGGCGTGAAAGTGGTCCAGCCATTTCGCACTCTCCCTCACCTCTGTCCAAGGAGGTTCGTTGCGTACTTCCCGCGCATGGTTTCGGCAAGCTATTGCGCACTCACTGCAGCTTGTAAAACTGCCTCATGTTCCCCATCTCAGGCCACAACGCGTACCGCTTGACCTCCAGGATCTGTTTCAGATGGCCGAGATCATGAAACGCCCACTCGTGGATCATCTCTCCGGCGGTGATCTCCCCGACCGCCTGATGATGACCTTTGCGCTTCAGTTGCGCCGGCTTCAGGGTGCGCAGCCATTTCACGTTGGCCTTTCGCTGGAGCGCGAAGTGGTGGAGCGCGCGGAGCGGCGCTTTCTTGTGGTACCGCTGTTCGATCGCGCGCTGCTCCTGATCGAAGGGCGCGAGCGAGGGCTCGTTCTGCTCGATCATGGCCGCCACCCGCGCCCGCATGCCTAACTCCTCTACGTCGTCGAGGTGGGCCAGGATTTCCTGGATCGACCATTTATCCGGCGCCGGCCGCGCCTTCAACTGACGCGGCGAAAGCCCAGCAATCTCGCGCCGGATTTTCTCCGGAGTCGAGCCGAGAATCTCGATAACGTCGCTTATCATGGCGCCTCCTTGAAGCAGTGACGAGTGATCAGTGACGAGTGACGAGCGGCAACGATCATGGTCCTGGTATGGATGGCTACTGGTCTCAAGGCGTTCGCTCGCGCCCCGTTCCCATTGTAACCCCTCACGCTGCCGACGACCTCGGTTCGCGACGCTACTGCCCAGCAATCCCGCTTGCCGAGTTTCGCTGTCACTGCAATTCGCGTAGTTTGTCGCGTAACCGTTGCGCTTGTTTGAATTCGCGCTCCAACTCACGGTCGCTCAGGTGCAGCTTCATGGCCTCGAGTTTCTCTACCAGCGACTCGAGCGCGGACTGGATGTTTTCAATGTTGGTGAGGCAGATGTCGCGCCACAGCGCGTAGGGGCTGTCGGCGAGGCGCGTCATATCCCGGAAGCCCGTCGCTGCCAACTCCAGCGGCAGGAATTCTTCCCCGCCCTGCTCGGCGATCAGGCTGGAGAGCGCGGTGGAAACCAGTTGCGGCAAATGGCTGAGGAAGGCGATGGCCCGATCGTGAGCGGAAGCGTCGGTGACAAAGGGCCGCGCGCCGACGCTGGTGACGAGATCGGAAAAGGCCTGCACGCGCGGGTCGCGCAGGTGGTCCGGGCTCAAAGGAGTGAGTGCGTAACGCGCGTTCTGGAACAGTTCGGCGGAGGCGCCTGCGAAACCCGAGCGCTCCTTGCCGGCGAGCGGGTGGCCGCCGAGAAACAGAGGCTCGCCGTCGAGGATTTCGCGCGCCCGCTGGCAGATGAGACGTTTGGTACTGCCCACGTCGGTGGCCAGAGCGCGCGGCAAAAGGGCGCGCCGCAGCACCGGAAGCAGGTCGAGGATTGCGCCCACGGGAGTCGCCAGGATCACCAGGTCAGCCTCAGACGCGGCTGACGCTGCATGCTCGTCGCCGGCGTCGATCATTCCCAGCGCCCGGACGTGATGGAGCACCTCCGGCCGGTCGCAGCCGACAACCTCCCCGGCGAAACCACATTTCTTCAGGGCCAGCGCCCAAGAGCCGCCGATGAGCCCGAGCCCGACAATCGTCACGCGATGGAAGGAGTACGGCATGGGAAAGCAAATCAATCCACAGATTACGCAGATTGACACAGACTAAAAGGCCAGGTTCTGGTTCCTCTCTTTGAGAATCTGTGTAATCTGCGTAATCTGCGGATTCACTTTCTCTGCTATCAGATCGTTCGTCCGACGGCGGGCGCGATCAGCTTTAATTCCCTCATCAATTGTCCAAACTGCTCGGGGTAGAGCGCCTGCGGCCCGTCGCTGAGCGCCTTTTCCGGATTGTTGTGCACCTCCACCAGAAGCCCGTCGGCGCCCGCGGCGACGGCGGCACGCGCCATAGGCACCACCTTGTCGCGCCGGCCGGTGGCGTGCGAAGGGTCGGCAATGATAGGAAGATGCGACAGCTTGTGGATTACCGGGATGGCCGAAACATCGAGCGTGTTGCGGGTGGAACTCTCGAAGGTTCGGATGCCGCGCTCGCACAAGATCACATTGTAATTGCCGCCGGACATGATGTACTCGGCCGAGAGCAACAACTCCTCGAGGGTGGCGGAAATCCCGCGCTTCAACAGAATGGGCTTCGCAGTCTTGCCCAGTTCCTTGAGCAGGAAAAAGTTCTGCATGTTGCGCGCGCCGACCTGCAGCAGGTCGACGTAATCGAGCATCAGCGGAATCTGGGTCTGGTCCATTACTTCCGACACCACCAGCAACCCGTATTGATCGGCCGCGCGCCGCATCAGTTCGAGCCCTCTTGGCCCGAGGCCCTGGAAGGTGTAGGGCGACGAGCGCGGCTTGAAGGCGCCACCGCGCAGGACGCGCGCTCCGAGTTGGGCGACGCAAGCCGCAACGGCCTCGATCTGCTCCGCGCTTTCCACGCTGCACGGGCCCGCCATCACCACCACCTGCTCGCCCCCCACGGCCACGCCTTTGCCCAGTTGAATCACTGAACCCTCGGGCCGAAAGTGGCGGCTGGCGAGCTTGTACGGCGTGGAAATCCGGTGCACCCCCTGCACGCCGTCCAATAACTCGATCTCGCGAGTGTCAAAATCGGGTTTTGCACCCACCGCACCCAACACGGTCTGAACCTCGCCCGTTGAGCGGTGAATATCGAACCCCATCTCCATCAGCTTGTTGATAACGCCCTGGATTTGAGCCTCCGGGGCGCCTTCTTGCATCACGACAACCATCGAACAGCTCCTTCTCTAACGCGACGGCCAGGTTCGAAACTCGAAGATCGAAAATCAAGCAGGGCCTCGGCACTTTCGTCCGCGCCAGCACAGAAGACTACTCCTTCGTCGCCGAGTGGCCGCTATCCATAGCGTGGCGTTCGAGCGACCGCGCCTCATCGATAATGCGCTCGAAAAGACGGCGGATGGCAGCATCGTCGAGCGGCCCGTCATTTGTTTTCACCACGTTGCGGAGAATCTCCGCCTCGCGGTCCGGCTGCCAAGCCGGCAGGCTGAGCTTCTTCTTGATGTGCCCGATCTCCACCGCTGCCTGCGCGCGCTCGTTCAGCAACTTCACCAGCCGCTGGTCGATCTCATCGATGCGCTTGCGCCACTCGCCGACGTCGCTCATAGGGGCTCGCTCCCCGCGCCTTCTTTGAGCCACCGGACGTAGCGCTCGATGGCTTCGGCGCCGCCGGTCGCGTAACGATCATCGATAGCATGCACGATCGCGCTACCCACCACCGCCGCGTCTGCTACTGCCTGCACCTCGCGCACCTGGACGGGGTTCGAGATGCCGAAGCCCACCGCCAGCGGCAAGTCGGTGAACCGGCGCATGCGCTCCACCAGCGGTCCCACGGCACCAGAGATTTCCGCGCGCTCACCCGTGACGCCGGTGCGCGAGATCAGATAGACGAAACCGGTGGAGAGTCGCGCCACCAGCGCCAGGCGCTCGTCGGGCGAAGTGGGCGAAGCCAGAAAGATCGTGTCTAGGCTGCGGGCCCGCATGGCGCCGACGTAAGGATCAGCTTCCTCGGGTGTCACATCCACCACCAGCGCGCCGTCCGCGCCCGCTTGAGCCGCATCGCGGGCGAAGGTCTCCAGGCCGTATTGCAGCAGCGGGTTGTAATAGGTGAACAGGATGATGGGCGCGCTCACCTGCTCCCGCCAGCGCGGCAACCGTTCGATAATCCGTCGCAGCGTCGCGCCCGATTTCAGCGCCCGCTCCGACGCCCGCTGGATTACTGGCCCGTCTGCCAGCGGGTCCGAAAAAGGCACGCCGAGTTCGATCACGTCGGCGCCGCCACGCTCGACCGCCGCCAGCAGCAATCCCGTGGCATCGAGCGATGGGTCACCCGCCGTCAGGTAAGTCACGAGACCCTTCGCGCCGCGCGCGCGCAGGTCGCGAAATCGAGCTTCAATGCGAGATGTGGAGCGGACAGTCATGACTGTTAGCGGTCGTCCGCACGATGGAAGCCTTACGGCATCGCGCGACTCATAAGAGCTCGAGGAATGCCTCAAGGTCGAGCCGTGCCTCTTTGAGGATATGAGCAAGGGTTGAGCGCTTGATCGGGCGGTGGGCAGGAACCGTGATTTTCAGCAACTCGTCCCCCACTCTCTTTTGCAATCGCAAATGGCTTCCTCTTTGGCGCAGGAAGCTCCATCCACCTCGCTGCAAGGCTCGCACAACCCTGTCGTATGGGAGCGATGGTGTCTTGCTCACAACTCAATCTCTTGCACAAGAGCGTGCGCAGACGTCACGAGATCGTCGTCGGTAGGTTCGAGGTAAAGCCCAATCGCCTCCTGGATGTTTCCCAGGGCCTCTTGGACGTTTTCGCCTTCGCTGATGCAGCCGGGAAGAGACGGAACGTATGCGGTGTAGCCGCCTTCGTCGCTCGGTTCGAGCACCACCTTGATCTTCATAACTTTGCAGAGCCTCCCTTTTTCAGTCTAGCACGCTGTCCGCACCGGCGATTACAGCAGTCCCGCCGACTGAAAAATCCCCAGGTCCTTGTCCCCGCGCCCTGAAAGATTAACGAGCACGATGGCGTCCGGCCGCATGGACGGCGCGCGCTTGATCACTTGCGCGATCGCGTGGGCCGACTCGAGCGCCGGAATGATGCCCTCCTTCTGCGAAAGCAATCGCGCCGCTTCCAGCGCCTCGGCGTCGCTCACGTGCGTGTACTCGACCCGCCCGGAGCGATAGAGCGCCGCGTGCTCGGGCCCGATGGCGGGATAATCGAGTCCGGCCGAGACCGAGTGGGTGGTGGAGATTAAGCCGTCCGCCGTTTGGAGCACATAGGTGTAGGTTCCGTGCAACACGCCGGGACTGCCGCCGGCGAAGCGCGCCGCGTGCTCGCCGAGGCTCGTACCACGCCCGCCCGCCTCCACCCCCACCATCTTCACTGACGGGTCGCCGAGAAAATCGTAGAACAAGCCCATCGAGTTGCTGCCTCCACCTACGCAGGCAAAAAGAGTATCGGGGAGGCGGCCCGTTTCGTGCAGGATCTGCCGGCGTGCCTCCTGACCAATCACGCGGTGGAACTCGCGGACCATCACCGGGTAGGGATGGGGCCCGAGCACAGAGCCGAGCAGGTAGTGCGTGTTCTCGACGTTGGTCACCCAGTCGCGCATCGCCTCGTTGATCGCATCCTTCAGCGTCTTGGAACCCGACGCCACACCCACCACCCGCGCCCCCATGAGGCGCATGCGGAAAACGTTGGGCGCCTGGCGTGCCATATCCTCTTCGCCCATGTAGACCACGCACTCGAGTCCCAGCAACGCCGCCACCGTGGCCGTGGCGACACCGTGCTGGCCCGCGCCGGTCTCGGCCACCAATCGCGTCTTGCCCATCCGCACGGCGAGCAAACCCTGGCCCAGGCAGTTATTGATCTTATGCGCGCCCGTGTGCAACAGGTCCTCACGCTTGAGATAAATCTGCGCACCGCCCAGGTGCTCCGTCAGGCGGCGAGCGTGAAACAGCGGCGTGGGCCGGCCGGCGAAGTCCTTCAGCAGCCGGTCCAGCTCAGAGCGGAATTGGGGATCGCTCCGCGCCGCCTCGTACGCCCGCTCCAGTTCCTGCACGGGATGCATCAGCGTCTCGGGTACGAATCGGCCCCCGAATTCACCGAAGCGACCCCGGACATCCGGCCATTGTGTGATTGAGCGATTGAGCGATTGAGTCATTGAAGCACTGTATTTATTCTATTTGTGACAGTCTCCATCATGTCGTGAACACCGATTAGGCCCTCCTCGCTTGGTGCAGACCCCGGGGGCTTAAACTCACATCCGGTCGTCACGGCGATGCCGGCAAAGGCGCAAATCACCGCGTCGAGTGCATCTGCCGACTCTTCCATCACCTGCCGCTTTCTTGCGTCGAGGACGACATGCCTCGACAGAAAACCCACGATTTCCTGACGATTCTGCCGAGCGTCGGCGTCGTTGCCATTGTATCTGCAGTAGGGCAAGCTCCAGTAGTGAAGCTGAGCGGCTGGGAATGCCTCCACTAGGAGGCCGGGACCCGCGCGATCCCATGGCCAGATCGGGCATTGCGAGTTATGAAGCAAGGTGAGGCAGGCCGACGTCATGGCGGCCCCCCCTCGCTCTTTAACCCACAACGTCGACCGAACGTGTACGCCCCGCTTCCGCCAGTACTTTTCAGTTTCGCGCAGCGGCTTCTTTGTGCTTAACGTACGTCCCGCGACGATCCCATCGGCGAAGTCGCCTGCCATCGGAAAGCTTCGCCCGACGGGCCGCCGAATCTCGGACACGAACTCAAGCAGTTTCGTATGATCGCCGGCCGGAACGAACTCGGCGGGTACTGAAAATGGGGCGTCTATCGCTGCGGCATCGAACTGCCGATTTCTCAACAGCGCTGTAAGTCTATGGAACGCGGTTCCGTTGCCTGGAAGCTGTTGCACTGATCTCAGATCGCATAGCACGAACGGGTCATTCCCCCCAACGTCCGCGATCCAGACGTTGCTCTTACGGCATCCGGGACGCCACCGGTTATGGTCCCCGCTGAAATCGATACCGAGCCATCGCTTTGGCTGAGTAGCCAGGGTTTTCATTTCATCGCTCGACTGTTTCCAGTGCCTCTGCGCGGTCGCGCCGCCAGACCATTTACATGTCTTGTCGGCGTCTTGAATGAACCATCAGGCAAGGCCGATGGATCAGTGTTGTCGGTCTGCCTCTTCGACGGCAGCAAAGAATGCCCGCAGCTTCTCTGGATCTTTCTTTCCCGGCGCTGACTCGACGCCGCTCGCTACATCCACCGCATACGGCCGGACCTCGCGAATTGCCTGGGCGACGTTGGCTGGCGTGAGACCGCCGGCCAGGATCACGTTTCCGTACCGCTTGGCCTCGCGCGCCAGGGTCCAGTCGATGGTCCTGCCGGTGCCGCCGATCAACTTCGGGTCGAAGTTGTCGAGCAGGAGCCCGCTGGCCGCCTGCCCGGCCAACTCCTCAAGGTCTCTTCGCTCGCGAACGGTGACGGCGCGAATCACCGGGTAATCCTGGAGCGCATCTGAAATGATCGGGAAGCGGGGACCGTGCAACTGCACGGCATCTACTCGCGCGTCGTGCGCCAGCGTTGCAACGTGCCCAGCCTCCGTTTCGTCCGCGAAGACCCCCACCGCCATGACTAGAGGCGGCAGTTGCCGGATGAGTGCCGCCGCCGCCGCCGGCACAATGTAACGAGGCGAGGGCGGATAGAAGTTAAAACCCAGCGCTGCCGCCCCCAGTTCGACCGCGAGCCGCGCGTCGTCCAGTCCGCTAATTCCGCAAATCTTCACGCGGGTCATGTGAACCAGTCGGCAGTAGGCAGTGAGCAGTAGGCAGTTCTCAGTTTTCAGTTCTCAGTGTCCAGCCGTCAGCGATCGTTTCTCTTCTCTTGCCTTTTGCCTTTTGATTTTCTTCGGTGCTCGCCTCACCCTTCCCTGCCGGTCGTCGCACCGAGCAATGCGGCGAGTTCCCGGCCGGGATCCTCGGCAGCCATGAAGCGCTCGCCGATCAGGGCCGCATGGTAGCCCGCTTCGCCCAGCGTCTTCAAGTCTTGCGCGGTCCTGATGCCGCTCTCGCTCACCGCCAGGCAGGGTGCGGGGATCTTGGGTCTCAGCGCGAAGGAAACGGCCAAATCCACTTCCAGCGTCTTGAGATTACGATTGTTCACCCCGATGATGCGACCGCCGGCGGCCAGGGCGCGATCTAGCTCCTCCGCTGTGTGAACCTCAACCAGCGCCGCGAGGTTGAGGAAACCGGCAAGGTCGATCAGGTTACGAAGGTCCTTGTCCGAAAGCGCGGCTACGATCAGCAGGATCGCGTCGGCGCCTGCCGCCGCCGATTCGTAGATCTGGTAGCCATCCAGGATGAAGTCCTTGCGCAACACCGGCAAGCCGGCCGCGTCGCGCGCGTCGATAAGATCCGTGAGCGCTCCCTGAAAATGGCGCTCCTCCGTGAGCACCGAAAGAGCCGCCGCACCCGCCGCCTCGTAGCTCTGGGCCAACTCGCGCGGGCGGTAATCGGCACGCATGAGCCCGCGCGATGGCGACGCTTTCTTCATTTCCGCAATCACGCGGATGGTTTCGCCGGAGAGTGCCGCCGCGAAGTCGCGCCACTCGTGACGCCGCTCGGCCGCATTCTGCAAGTGTCCGAGAGGCACGCGGCCGCGCGCCTCTTCCACCTGCTGCCGTCGCGCGGCAACGATCGCATCCAGATATGTTTCCGCCACGTCTCACCTTGGAGAGTCGTCACTCCAACAAATCCGTTGTGGAAGCGGTAAAGATTAACTCTAAGCTGCTGCGAAAGGGCAAGTCAAGGATGATAGGCGCGAGCGTCAGTGACGACCTAAGCGTGGGAGTCCCCCGGCGCCTGCCCAGTACACTGCGACGGTGAATCAGTCGGCTGGATCAAGCTCAACGGCCCGGTAAGTGACATTGATCGAAGGGTCGGCAAACACCAGATCGGGAAGTGGCGTCTTGTCATTGCGCAGGTCAAGGATTTCGACCTCAAACGGCGGCTGCGCCGATGCGGCCTCGGTCTCGGTCAGCAGGCCCCGCGCTTCGAGACCAGCCTGGGCGTTTTCGAGGATCTCTTCCTGTTGCGCGACGAACGCGCTTGCGGCGTCGAAGTAGGCTTCGTCCGAGCTCCACGTGATATTGAGGCTGGGGTTGAGTTGCAGAGCGAACTTCTCTTTCCTGATGCCGAGAAGTTGCCCAATCAGATCTCGGCGAAGCGCCTCCAGACTCAGAAGGAGGTCCCCGCAACCCTCGCTCGCGTCACAACTGCCTTCAACGGACCGTTTCACGTAGACCGGATTCTCTCCCTTCGCGAACAGTTCGGAGCCTGTCGAAGGCCGGGTTGAAAGTCGATAGACGCCAAGCGGCGGCCAGTCTCCTCGCCCCCACGCGGCGCTACCACCGCACCCGCTGCCCAATCCCCCCAAACCACCTTGGCCAGGGCTCAACACTCGAATGGTCGCGTGGATCGAGATTCCCTTCAGCAGTCTGGCGGCGAAACCGGCGGGTGGATCAGTCGCCAGCAGATCGGCGGCTGCCAGCCAGTCAATCCGCGATTGAGTCTTGTCGAGAATGCGCAGCAGCGGGTCCCGAGCGTCCTCAGGATCGTGTGCCAGCAGGATGAGCGCCTGGACCGGAAACTTCCCGTAGAGAGCCTCAGCCTGCTCCGAGGTTACCTTGGAATGCATCTGGATCAACGTATCGAGCACATACAGCATAGCCGTGTCCTGGTCGGTCCAACCCGAGGAGCCGGCCTGCGCGCTCGCTTGGTAACTAGCCAGGACTTCGAGAAGCAGCGGCACTTCCTGCTCCTGCCGGTCACGCTGGATCCAGTACGCCGCCCAAGCCTGTTGCTGCGGATCACCGTGCCTGACCCAGTCCGGAGTGAGCGCCAGGGCGTCGGCAGAACTGAGTTGTTCCAAGTCAAGGGCGCTTGGTTGTTGTGCGAAAATGACAGGTACGGAAAGAAAGAAAGCAGCAACCAAGAGACGTAGGCGTGGAGCCGTCATCACCGTTCACCCCGCGAGGTTCGATGGTCCTAAAGTGTGCCCGCGTTGCTTGAGCGTGGTATCGTTGCCGGCGCTAAGGTGGAGTCTCGTACTCTGAATTTACGCTGGCTTTTTCCTTCCCGTCCTCTATATTGAGATTGAACCCGGTTAAAGTACCTCGTAAGGGAGGGCTTTTCGATGGCCGACGTGGTGACCTTCGGCGAGGCGATGATTCGTTTGGCGCCGCCCCATTTCCAGCGGCTGGAACAGACAACGTCGCTGGACGTGCAAATTGGCGGCGGCGAGTTGAATGTGGCCGTGGGCGCAAGCCGGCTGGGCCTCGCGAGTACTTGGGTGTCGCGATTGCCCAAGAACGCGCTGGCGCGGCTGATGGAAAACCGCGTCAAGCAAATGGGTGTGGACACCTCCCAGATCATCTGGGCGAGCGAGGGCAGGGTAGGGCTATACTTCGTCGAGTTCGGCGCGGCGCCCCGCCCCAGTTCGGTGCTTTACGACCGCGAGCAATCCGCCATCAGCGCCATTCAACCCGGCGAAGTCGACTGGAAACGGGTCTTCGCCGGCGCGAAGTGGTTTCACACCAGCGGCATCACGCCGGCTCTGTCGGACTCGGCTGCCGCCGTCACGCTCGAAGCCCTGAAGGCCGCGCGCGCCGCAGGCGTGACCGTCAGCTACGACCTCAACTATCGCAGCAAGCTGTGGTCGCCCGCGAAAGCTCAGGCCGTGCAGGAGCCGATGATGCCCTACGTGGACGTGCTCATCACCACCGAGGAGGATACTCACGTCGTGTTCAAGATCACCTCCGCGGCCAAGGCTGAGCAAACGGATTCGCAAGGCTTCACAGAGGTGGACCCCGAAACGTACAGGGACGTGGCTAAACAACTTCAGGAGAAGTTCCGCTTCCGGGCGGTGGCGATCACACTGCGCGAGAATCCGCTGGTGTGGCGCAATACCTGGACCGCGATCTGCTACGCGGACGGCAAGTTCTACGACGACGTCAAGTACGATTTGGAGATAGTCGACCGGGTGGGCGGCGGCGATTCCTTCAGCGCCGGCTTCATCTACGGCCGTCTGGCCAAAGGATCGTACGAAGCCGCCGTGCGCTATGGCAACGCCTTCAGCGCCCTCAAGCACACCAACCCCGGGGACTTCAACTGGGCGACGCTGGCGGAAGTGGACAGTTTGCTGAAGGGCACGAGCTTGCGGGTGGCGCGGTGAGAGAAGACGGGATTCGGGGTTCGGGATTCGCAAAGAACACAGGACTCGGGGCCCGGGACCTATGGAGACGCCGGCTCCCGTCTTCTTGGCGAACCCCGAAACCCGAGTCCCGAACCCCGCTTGCTCGTAAGGAGGCGCACGATGGCTTGGTCAAAAGAAACGTCTCTCGCCTTAATTCGCGAGGTTGGGCTGGTGCCAATCGTCAGGGCGGCATCGGAGGAAGACGCGTTCCGGGCGGCGGAGGCGATCATCGAGGGCGGCATCGGCATCGCCGAGATCACCATGACCGTCCCCAACGCCATCCGGGTGATGGAGCGGGTGGCAGAGCGCTATGGTGACAAGGTGCTGCTGGGCGCAGGCACGATCCTCGATCCTGAGACTTGCCGGGCGGCTCTGCTGGCGGGCGCGCAGTTCATCGTAACGCCGTCGCTGGACGTGCGCGTGATCGAAGTGGCCAAACGCTACTCCAAGCCCGTCATGCCGGGGGCCCTCACACCCACCGAGGTGGTCACAGCTTGGCAGGCCGGCGCCGACTTGGTGAAGATCTTCCCTTGCGGGCCCGTTGGGGGTCCCCAATACATCAAGGCGCTGAGAGGCCCCTTCCCGCACATCGATTTCGTGCCTACCGGGGGTGTGAATCTCGAGACGACTCCGGAATTCATCAAGGCTGGCGCCGCCGCGGTGGCGGTCGGCGGTGAACTCGTGGACGCCAAGGCACTCAAAGAAGGCAGGCTGGACGTGATCAGCAGCAATGCGCGGAAGTACGTGGAGGCGGTGCGTGCCGCCCGAGGAAGGTAGAAATCAGAAGTCAGAAGTCAGAAGCGAGAAGCAGGAAGCGAGAAAGACGACAGGAGGCTTCTCTTTTGCTGATTTCTAATTTCTGATTGCTGATTTTTTCTGATTTTATGAGCTCGACGGTCGTTCAAATTGCGCTCGCCGTTGCCATCTTGGGCGGCGCTGCCGTCATCACCCAACTGTTTGCCCGCGCCATGTACATCACCTGCGCGCGGTGCGGCACGCTAAACGCGAGGCGGCGGGATCGCTGCCGGAATTGCGGCGAAACTCTGCGCGAGGCGATCACTGGCAATGGGTAGCCGGCGTCCTGCTCATGGCACGGTCTTTGTTGAAGCGAGGCAGTACCAACGCAGCTTGCGAAACGACATGGAGTACGCCACCAGGAGGTTCTATGATGAAAGCATGGCATTCTTCCAAGAACTATTGGGTGTGGGTAATTCTGATCCTGACTCCGGTTGGCGGCCTGGCGCAGGAACTCAAGACCATTCGTCTCCCCAAACCACAAACTGACATCGGCCGGCCGCTGATGCAGGTTCTGAAGGACCGAAGCTCGGCGCGCACCTTCAGCCCGGAAAAGCTGCCCGCGCAAGTGATGTCGAATCTGCTGTGGGCAGCGTTCGGAGTGAACCGTCCGGACTCCGGGAAGCGGACTGCGCCCTCCGCTATGAACTGGCAGGAGACCGATGTTTACGTCGCCACCGCCGATGGTCTCTACGTCTACGATGCCAAGGAGCATCAACTGAATCCGGTTCTCGGCGATGATGTGCGCGCCCAGACAGGAACCCAGTCTTATGTAAAAGACGCGCCGCTGGATCTGGTTTATGTCGCCGATCTCGCCAAGACCGGCAGCGCCTCGCCGGACCGAGATATGTATGTGGCCGCCGACGTGGGCTTCATTGCCCAGAATGTTTATCTCTTCTGCGCTTCGGAGGGATTGGCGGCGGTGGTGCGCGGCAGCATCGACCGGCCGGCGCTGGCCAAGCTCATGCGGCTGCGTCCCGATCAGCGAATCATTCTGGGACAGACGGTGGGCTACCCAAAGAAGTAAGGCATCGCGACGCATCCGCGTCGCCCAGGGGCGTGCCGGCGGCTCGATTCTCCGACGACTAATGGCAAGCAAGTTGGGCGATGCCTGTCACGCCACAGCATCGAGGCCGGGATCAGTTTGTCCAATCACACAACGATTCAACGTACGCCGCCGAGCCATCGCGGAGCCAACCGTCGAGCTGTGCCGGTTCCTTGAGTTGCTGTCCACGCTTCCGCGGCACGGCGACAAACCTGCACGGCAACTCCGGCAGGCTGGTCATGTCGCCCCAGAGCTTTTCAAACTGCGCCACCGGGAAAACGTCTTCCTGGCCTTTTCCCCAGCGCTTTTTCACCTCCTTCAGGGTGATGTAGGTGGGCATACGGGCGGCCAGGTTGCGGACCCCGGCGTTTAAGAGTTCCGCGTTGCTGAGGTCGCTGCGAGTCAGTCCGAAACCGGCGAGGAGTTGGTCGATATCGATCCAGTAGGTCGCGCTGTTGTACCAGGAAAGGCGCGATTCGATATCCTCACTCGGTAGTGCAAGGCCTTCAATCAGTCGCGGGCGGCCGTCGATTTGGGCCAGCCCGCCGCCGCGGTCCTCGAGGTGCCGGGCGATGACCTCTGTGGTGAGCGCCGCGCCCTGTTCGATGTGGTAGCCGAGCAACCCAGCGTCCACATCCACTCCCGTGGTATCGATGTTGTGAACCATCAGGTACTTCAAGCGGGGCCTTTCCTCGAACAGTCTAACCAGAGAGCCATTGCGGATCATGTTCGGCACTTCGTACCAGTGGCCCACCGGATGCAGGCACTGCATGGGCACGTTGTCGGTGTAACTGCTGCCTTCCCCCATCTGGCGAGCCCATGCTATCAGCGTGGCGCGCAGGCTTTCGCGAACCTTCTGGGCCTGCTCGTCGAGCAACTGCTGGGGCATCTCTTCCCAAGTAAATCGCAAGTCCCGCTCCATCGGTACCAGACGCAGGCCGATGGATCGGCCGGGCGAGAGTATTAGGGGACCGGGGTAACCGTAGTTCGCCTCCGCGTGCAGATGTGCCTTGATCGCATCGTGTGTCAAGTAACTGGTGGTGATGACATGCGGCAAAGCGGTACCACAGACGCGGCCTGTCCGGCGGCCCCTGGCCAGGTGCACCTCGATGAAGCTGCGGTGCTTCCCGCCCAATCTGCAAAAAGGATTGAGGGCCTTTACGACGCCCGCGCCCTTCGTCCAACGACTGCCCGCGCCGCCGGCGAACGAAACCACGGCCACCATTCCTGCTGCCAGCGCCTCCATTCCGGTTTCTTGGTAGTGCGGCGCGACGCCTTGGGTAGCATCAAAGAGATCATCGGGACCAACATCCCTGATCCGGCTGCTGATGGGAAGGCGATTTTGCGCAAGTCCCACCCGGCCGCCGCGCAAGTCGGCCTGAATCTGTTCATGCTCCACCCGGTCGAAGCCGTGGGCCTCCAGGAGAGCTTCGAGACTCTGCGAGCGGTCGGCTTTTTGCGAACTACGCGGGATGAGGTGCTCGAAGACGTGCTCCACCATGCCCAAGAATTCCGGGACGCTGTGGCAAGCCGATGTGAAACGCTCAAGTTCCGTGCGGCGCAATGGCGAAAGCAGGCGGGACTCCATGCGAATCAGGGTGGGCACTGCAAGCTCATAGTAGCCTGCGGGCATCAGGGCTGAGTCTCCACCGAGGAGCGCGGCCTCGGTTCCGTGTTCGTTGACGGCGAAATCGTAGACCACCGGCTCCATGGCGAAAGGCACGGCGTGCTCCATCTGCCGCTTGGTGCCGCTCATGATCGCCTGCAACCGGTCTTGCGCCGCCGCCTTGCGATGCGGGTCGAACAGGAAGCCCATGCCGCCGCCCGACATTCCGCCGAGCATCCAGAAGCCCCAGAAGTCGTCGCTCATTTCCGTGCGCACGCGTTGAATGAGCGTGTCCGTGTAAAGATTGCCGGCCCACGGAATGATGGTTTGAATGGGGCCGTCGAAATTGCGCTGAGTGCAGGCTCCTATGGCGCGGATCTCGCCTTTCTTCAATTGCCCCATGAGCTCATCGAGGATATCGCCAGCTTCGCGACGGCCGAGCCACTCCTTCTCCGAACGGAGCAGGTATTTCTCCGTCACCATCTCCAGAATGGGACCAACATCCTGGGCCATACCGCCATGGACGAGCACGAGGCTTTGCTGGAGTTTGTCGCGTGTTTCCGGCGACACGGCGTCGCGGCCAAAGACCTGATGGTTCGGCAGCAGGCGCCCACGGCTGACGCCGAACTCCGGATCGCCTTCCTGGGCCGAGACACCGTGGATAAGCTTGATTCCAGGCCATACGCCGCCGGAATCCTGCCAGCCGCCCCCCGAGCCGCCAAGCCATTCACCAAGGATGGCACGAGCGGCCACCAGGCGGCGGTCGTCCTCTTCGAGATCGCCGGTGATCGCGTGAATCTGGTTCGTGGCGCGCATGCACAAGGAAATGAGAGAAGCCAGCAGGGTGGTGGACACCGCCAGTCGTGACCCTCGAGGGATCCCGTTCACCTTGCTGACGATTTCGACGCCGTGGCCAGGCCTGCCCGTCAGATGAGTCAGCACATCGGTGAAGGGCTGAGTGGCGCCCTCCATCCCCGGCGGAACGATGCCGGAGGCAATCACCGCCGCCTTGAGCAGGCCCAGGTAGTCGCGCGCGAAATCGAAAACTTCATCGATCGAGCCGATTTCGGCGCTGCTCTTGAGATCGACGCTAACCAGGCGGAGCACCGGCTGATCGATAACGCGGAACCAGGTTTCTACCGGCGGCTGGGGAGCTCCGGGCCCTCGCACGCTCAGGTCGATCGAGATGTTGAGCACGCGGGCGCCTTCCGGGAAGTCCATCCCGAGGAAGAAGATGTCGCTCCACCCGCTATGGGTGAGGTCCATGCGCACTGGTGTGGCCTCGTGCAGGATGGGGAAGAGCTGATCGGCGGTCGCACGCGTCAGAAGTTCGGGGCGAATGCGAAGCGGTGCGTCTGCGGGGTGGGCAGTGCGGAACATCCACCGATTGCCGCGGACCGAGCGCACGCTGCGACGCACTTGGTCGGTGAGGGTCTGAAAGCCCAGGTCGCGGTAGCCTGCGGCAAGGGCGCTGGAAATGGCGGCGCTCGGGCCGTCGGTGGCTTGGGCCGCGAGGAATATGTCAATGGCTTCCTCGAAGCGGCGCTTCAGGAGCTTGTCGTAGCCTCCGAAAGGGATCAGTGAGTGCGCACCGGCGCGCTCCTGGGCAGGGATGTGAAAACGGTGTATCGCATACAGGAAAAACAGGGCTCGTACACGCTCGTAGAGGTTGTCGCTGGTGCGCCGGAAGCGGTCGAGCGCCTCGCATTCAGCCAGTAGTTCTTCGAGGGTCGCAGTGCGGCAAAGTGCATCCAGCGAGCGATTACGGGTTTCCGGATCGCTGGCGGTGATGATGCCGGTGAACCGGCTCTCGAAGCGGCTCACCGTTCGCCCCCGGCAGACGGAGTGGCCATCTCGCGCTCCGCCAGCAGTGCGAGCAGGTCGGAGAGCACCTCGTCGCGGTCGCGGCCGTTCAGCGCCAGGGCCAATTGCGCGATCAGCAAGCCGTAGCGCACGCCGAGATCGTACCGCCGGCCGGTATCTTCCAGCGCGAGATACTGCTCCTGCCGGGCAAGCTCCGCGAGAGCGGCCGAAAGCGTGATGGAGCCGGTCGACTCATCTGCCAGCATGCGCCCGAGCAGGTCCATCACCGTAGGTGTGAGAACGTGAATGCCAAAGAAACAAAGGTAGTAGCCGGCCCGGATTCCCGGAATCATCAGGCGCTGTTCAGCTTCCGTCGGGGTGGGTTTTTCGATCACGGTTTCCACCCGATACACGCCGGGTTGTCCTGGCATGCGGCGTCCCGCTACGGCGCCAAACCGGGGCAGCAGGCTTTCCCGCGTGGGCTGGACCCCGGAGGCAGAGCACGCCTCGGTCTCAGCAAGCTCCACCAGGCGTCGCACGCAGGGCTTGGTTGCGCAGATATACAGGTGGTCCCCGACCATGTGCAGGAAGGGCTCACTGCCGACGAACTCGCGCGCGCAGTAGATGGCGTGGCCGTATCCTCGCGGCTGCTGCTGCGGGACGAACCGCACCGCGCCCGCGTGCCTGCCGGCGGCCTGTGCATAGCGTGTCTCATCACCTGGCCAGACAACAACACAGATTTCCCCAACATTCGCGGTGAGGGCCTGTTCGATCAGGATGCCAAGAACGGATTTCTCCGCTCCGTCGTGAATCAGAGTCTGCAGTGGCAGCGCGCGCTGATTCTCTCCCGCAGCGGTAATGACCGCCTTTCTGACTCGCAAAGTTGTTACCCCTGTTCAGTCGTTAGCACCAGCTTCAGGCGCCCATATTACCTTCAACCGTTACCGTTGAGAGTGATCGTCTCCCGTTCAGCGCGCCTCCGGTGTCTCGGCCGGACAGCCGGTGACTGATCAAAAAGCGATCATTATATCCGAGGCTGTCTCCAAACAACATACCACCTCCGTCCTGGCGTGCGCGCCGCAAAGTTGACCATGTCCACCGTCAACCGTTGCTGGTTGAGGGTGTTTTCCCGCTTCTTGTCTGTAAGCGTCGCGTACGACCACTCTTCACGTACGGGCCACTCATGGATTGGCCCCGCGCGAGGCCCAACTCACCTGAGCTTGTGGTCTGCTCACTCGGCAGTCTGCGACCGGGGTATTTTTCGTTCGCTCCCAATCTATAAAAGTGTAGGCGTGAGAGATACCACGCTGCCCCCCGGTTTGCCCTTCTCCCAGCGCCCCCAGTTCAAGCTGCACTAGGCTAGCGCGGCGCGTGGACTGCGGCGCCAGCGCCCTCCCTACGATCACCCCTGACCGGCCCTGGGCCCCTTCATTCATCACACGGCGTGGTGACGAGCGTCACGGCGGAGCGACGATTTGTCTGGCAGCATCTCCCAGCAGCTCGAAAATCGGGCTAGGGCCTTTCGATGAATAGCGAGGGCGCGGAACACGAACAGTGGGAAGTGGCGGCCTCGGCACGCCACGAGGCGTGCGGGACGACGAGTTCAAGCCGGGAGAGAAGGACTTATGCCTCTAATCAACACCCTGGGACTTCTGAATGAGATCGGCACGGCGCTGGAAACGCTGAAAGCCACCGGACAGGAGCAGATACTGTATCTCACTCACCCGCCGCTCACGGAAGAGGACGAAGACTTTCTGCGCGAGGCTCTCGGTTCCGGAAGAATCACCATCGTCTCGAACGAGGGTAACATCACCGCCTGGCGTCTCACGGGCATTCCCTGTGTCTGGTGGGGCGAGTACCGCGACGAGATCGAGCGAGTAGTCCTAAGAGCGATTGAGATTGCGCCCTTCCCGCATTTGGCGACCTGTCTGCGGGACGATATCGACGAGGGCATCGCCAAGCTAAAGTCGATCCAAGAGAACGGTTCGGTCAGCAAGTAGAGGCTGCGGCACGCCGGGGAGCGGATGCTTGGGTGGGAAGACTCCAACTTCCACTAGGACCTGCGCCACACCAACATGCTGCCAAGTGCTGCCAACGATCACGCAAAACATCGCAACCAACTGCCACCGCCCATACTCAAACATGAAGGAGAGATGGGCCGTTCTTGACGGCCTATTGTCCCGATGTTTATGGCGAGCATTGAATACACCTGACATCAAAGTAAGGGGAATGCGTCTCGAAAGCCCAAAATGCTGTCGATGGCCAGGGTGATCCAGTAAGCGGTGGGAATCAAGCGGTGTTGGCGTTGAAGGTGACAGGGTCGCACGCTAGACGAGGCTTCAATGAACACCTATTTGGATAAGGTCGCGCAGCCCTCCGACGACAAGCGATGGAAGCTGGTGGGCGCGACGATGCGGCGGAACGGCAACCGCCGCGACGCGCTGATCGAGACTCTGCACACCGTTCAACAGTCTTTTGGCTATCTCGACGGGCCGTCGCTGCGCTACGTGGCGTCGGCGTTGCGCGTGCCCCTGAGCCAAGCTTACGGCGTAGCCACTTTCTACCATTTCTTCAGCCTCAAGCCCCCGGGCGAGCACACCTGCGTGGTCTGCATGGGCACGGCCTGCTACATCAAAGGAGCAGCGGAGCTTCTGGCGGAGGTGGAGAAGGCAACGGGCGTGAAAGCGGGCGAAACTACTCCGGACGGCAAGGTGTCCATTCTGACCGCCCGGTGCCTCGGTTCGTGCAGCCTAGCCCCGGCAGTAGTCTTTGACGGCGAGGTGGCCGGTAAGGTGGCGCCGGCGGGAATGCTGGCCGAGCTTCGGAAGTGGACAAATCATGACGCTTGAAGAACTGCGACAGATCGCCTCTAAAGAAAACCAATCGCGCCA
>JGI26339J46600_10000006_pt1 | contig 69068 bp, 71 predicted proteins | sample BogFormECP12_OM1_FD_46600 | JGI IMG/M metagenome (IMG submission 46600) | reverse complement strand
AGACTTTGGCGAACTCTTCCAAACGGCAGATTATCCGGTGGGTTTCAAGCGCCAAGAAAGAAGAGACCAAGGCAAGAAGGCTAACAGAAGTGGTCAGCGCGCGCGCGCGCTCACCGCAGTGAACGTGACCAACATGCCCAACTGCCAAAACATAATAACAAAATTCTACACTGGAAATGTGGTCATCGATCCCTTTCCATTCAGCCGATACATCAACTACTTTCAATTCGGCATCATAAGTAGTCAACCAATAACCAATTCTCATTGGAGTGTCGACTTGAAGGAACCCAAAATGCTTAGGCAAACAGGTTGGGCACTCGTGGATAAGGCATGGTCACTTCAAGGCGACCACTCCTACCTCGACCACGATTTAATGTGGGGAGGCGCAACCTATCCCGGCGTAGATACGCAATATTATGAGCATCCTCTCCAAAATCCTTACGAACTCATCTTTTCCTACAGCAATAGAACGCTGGCTTCTGGAAAAGTCTTATGGGATCTTTCGAACGTCAATACCACCACTTCCGAGCCCTTCGCATTCGAAAGCCAAGACTTGACAATGGTTGCCCGACGCTTTCTGCCATTAGTACTGACTGCATTGGGGGTCACTCTAGTTCTTCCCTTTTTGCTGGCGAAACGAATGAAACGCAAAACCAAACATCGCAAGATTCATTAGTATACATGAAATGCAGTTATTCTAGTTACACATCATAAATTGGGGAGCGGCTTCGAGCAATTGCGTGCTTTTCATAGTTTTACGTGCTGGGCAAATGCCATGTTGCTCTTGTTATATTCTTACAGTGTCTTTCCTTTATAATGAATGGAACCAGGGCATCCAAGGCATCTGTCACTCGTGTAAAACGTGCACACGCTGCATTCAGCTCCGCACGGAGTGGTCTTTTTTCTTTCCGTTTGCGGTTTGATAGGCATGACCAGAGGCCGAGTTGGGGATACAATCACGTCGAACTCTATGTTTCTGACTGGAAGCATCTGCCTTAAACGGTAATCAACACATGACATAATGGATCTTATGTTTTCTCCGACAAACAAGCAGCTCATATTATGTTTTCCTGACGTCAAGAAACAGTTGAGATACAATGGACAACTCTCCAGTGCCTTCAACACTTCCTCAACGCTGTTCGTGGACAGATCCACTCTGGCAAGGAAAAGCTGCGTCTTCTTTATGTCAGTGCCAATAACGTGGGCGAGTGTTCCATTCTCTTCCAGCTTGCGTATTCTAGCACTCACTGCCGGCTGAGAAATCTTCAAACGCTTTGAGAGTTCAGCCTGAGACATATCCGGATTCTCAGACAACATACCCATTATCTTTCTGTCAATATCGTCAACCTCTCTAACCAAGATATTTCAACCTCCGTAAACACCGAATTATGAAGACTTCAAAACTTGTTTGAACAAGCAGACTTTTGGAAATTAACCATTTCCCTCCCCAAACTTATTCTTCAAAGTATTAACGTCTATATCCCAACATAAACGGCACGCAATATAAGAGTCTTGACACCCTGCCGAGCGCATATCTTCCAAATCACATTCTAAGAGTACAATGAGATGTTGAGGTTCATTGTCACCGCGTTCAGTTTTTGGTAAACATCGTCGTCAATCTTGATTTCCGTTGCGCGACAGTTTTCTTCGACTTGTTCTATGCTTGAGGCTCCCAGAATTGGAGCTGTTACAGCTGGGTTTCTCAATATCCAAGAGATGGCTAATTTGGATAATGAGATACCCATGCTGTCCGCTACGCCTTGGAGCTGCTCTAAGATTTCAAAATTCGATTCCTTGTTTACGCGTTGCCACAGCCTCGAATTATAGCTGAATCTACTGCTCGGCGGCGGAGGATTCGCCCTCGAGTATTTTCCCGTCAAGAAACCGCCCATGAGCGGCGTGTAGGTCAAAACCCCTAATCCTTCATGCTGGCAATACGGGAGAATGTCTTTCTCGATGTCTCTCTGGAGGAGGTTGTATGGCGGCTGGACAGCGGCAAGCTGCTCAAAATCATGCATCTCACAGATCTCGTGAGCCTTAGCTATTTGCCAAGCCGCAAAATTAGAGCATGCTATGTATCTTACTTTTTCTCCACGGACAAGATCATTTAAGGTTCGAAATGTTTCCTCAAGAGGCGTTTCAGTGTCGAAACGATGCAGGTAGTAAATATCGATGAAGTCTGTCTGCAAGTTTTTCAAGCTGTGTTCCAGCGCCGAGAGAACGTGTTTACGTGAAAGCCCACTTTGGTTAGGTCCTTCACCGAAGCCGAACCCCACTTTTGTGGCAACAACAACTTCATCTCTTCGACCCTTCAATGCCTTTCCAATTATCATTTCAGACTTGCCTGCAGTATATACGTTCGCCGTATCTATGGTGTTTATTCCACAATCAAGAGCCTTATTCACTATCCCAATGGAAACCTCCTCACTTACTTGACCGCCAAAATTATTGGCCCCAAGACAAATCCGAGAAACCTTGTCACCAGACTTTCCAAGATTCCTATAATCCATAACCACACATCCCAATTCACTTCTTAGTATTCTGAAGAGAGAATCAACCAACTCCCTTTCTTAATCGTTATCCCAGCGCCAGCCACAATCCAGAGCGTCGACCTCTTAACAAATGGTCCGAAACCACGATTCATGTGATCCCAGAAGGGAGTAAGGTTCAAGAGCAACCGCATAATCATCACTTGAATGGAGCAAAACCAACCTTGCAAGATGACTGGCACGACTTCTCCATGGGTTCATTCAATGAACGAGACACTGACGTGCTAGAATTCATCAGTAAGGAAGCTCTCGCCAAATTCACTTTCGATGGTCTCAAAAGGAGACTTGGAATCCACCCTGAAACGCTCTCAAGAATCCTTAACAGACTGGAACAGGAAGGCTTCGTCGAAAAAGGCTCCGAAGGCTACAGAGTGACAAACAAAATAAACGATTATGCAATTCCGCATTCTATGGCAAACAATAAGGACAACGTGCCTCTACTACAAACCTTCATACCCTCCAACGTATCAACCGACCAACTCGTCCAAGGCTTGAGGGGCAAATGGTTCGGCATACTCCGCTGGCTTGGCTCCGCAGAGACCGAGGAAGGCGTCACGTTGAAATGGGTGACTGAAGACGGCGGCATCCAAGTCAACGCTCAGATCTCAGAAACCGCTCTCACGATAACTGCCAAGTTCCTACATGAAAACGACCTCAACACCGCATTGACAGCCTCGCACCAGTTGATGGCTCATATAAGCCGCCTATGTCAGAGAAAGCAGCTCCTGGAGCACGTGGGCTACTACAACGATTACGACTTGTTCCTGACGCCTGCGTGACTAACTTTCCCTATTCCTCAGTCAACAAATACGACGCTGCCATCTCTGTTTCTCGAGGTGAACAGAATGAGTAATCAATTGAGCTCCTTACAAATATTGAAGTCACTCTCAGACGCCACAAGCGAACTCGTCAAGAGACTCGCACCATCCATAGTCAGTGTGAACACAAGAATGACAAGAGGCACCGGCGTCATCCTTAGCCCAGACGGGCACATAGTAACCTGCAGCCATGTCCTCGGCAGGGCGGCCCAAGTCAGAATCGGCCAAAAAGGAAGAACTTTTGAAGCCACCACCCTCGGATTCGATCCTTACTCCGACGTAGCCTTACTCAAGGCCGAAGAAAAGCACTTGACACCTGTCGAGCTCGGCGATAGTGACAAGCTCACCACTGGCCAATTCATCCTCGCCCTTGCCAACCCCTTCAATAGGCAACCTACGGCAACATCGGGCATAATTACAAGCGTAGGCGTCACACTGAGAGGCTGGAGAAGCACCGCCATGGAAAATGTCATAGCCACAGATGCCAAACTCAACCCAGGCTTCAGCGGAGGTCCACTCATCGATGTAACCGGCAAAATGATAGGCCTCAATGCGGCCTACGTTTGGCAAAGAGGAATAGCCGTCCCCATAAACCGCGTCAAAAATATCACCGACAGACTCATCACCGGCGGAAAACTAAGACGAGCCTATCTCGGAATAGTATCCAACACTATACAAATCCCCCAGGAAATCACGAGTCAAACAGGCCTAGAACAAGACACCGGCGTCATGATATTCCAAGTCGAACCCGACACCCCAGCCAAAAAAGCAGGATTAACCATGGGCGACGTAATCATCAAATTCAACAACCAACCCATAACAACCTTCTACGATCTCCCCAGACTCCTGACCGAAGACACAATAAACAAAAAAACAAAAATCACCATCCTCCGCGGAGAAAGAATACAGGAACTAACCATAACCCCCACAACGGCAGAGGACCAAAATGATGAATGAGACAACAATCGAAACAAAACTTGAAACTCCTACTGAAACGGCACTCAGCACATTCGAAATATCTATGATCAAACCAAAAGGCATCCAATCTCCCGAGCCTCTCCCACCACCTACACCATTACGCCCCTTCCCGCACCCTCTCAGACGAATCCAGAACTAGACAAAACATAAACCACACAAACAATTATACCCCCTATTTGATCCTTTCAGAAAAACACGAATATTGGGTTTCAAAAAATCCTGAATTGAGTAGTCAGGCAGGATCATGGCCATGCACCTCAAGACTTACATACTTAACTCCTTCATCTATTCACAGCGCACTTTGTCTCGGTGATTGTCATGTCGAAAACTGAAACTATAAAGCAGAAAGTCATCGTCTCTGCCTCACCTGCGGAAGTTTACGATGCATACATGGATCCCAAGAAACACAGCAAATTCACGGGAAGCAAAGCAACCTGCAACCCAAGAGTAAACGGAGAATTCTCAGCTTGGGATGGCTACATCTACGGAAAGAACATTGAGCTGCAGGCAGGAAAAAGAATAGTCCAGGAATGGTCTACCACCGAATGGCCTCCGAAGCAATCTCCGTCAAAATTGGAACTAACGTTCACGGAGGCCAAGGGCGGAACAGAAATACAGATGATCCATTCAAACGTACCAGCTGATCAAGCAGCTGATGTGGCACAAGGATGGATAGACTTTTACTGGAACCCTTTGAAGAAGTACTTCGAGAAGAACGTTGCTAAGTAAGCTTCCTGAGCACGTCTAATACTTCCTTTATGTCGGGGAGCTCACCAATCGGATATACCTTCACGAAAACAACTTTCTGCTTCTCACCAACGATGACGTTAGCACGCTTCGCCGTGCCTTCCTTATCCCTGAATAACCCATACAAAATAGCAACTTCACCATGCGGCCAGAAATCCGCCAGTAACCTCGTATCTGCAATGCCTAAACTCTTTGCCCAAGCCTTCTTCGACGGCACGCTATCTACGCTTAGGCCGACCGCTACGGTGTTGAGCCTATCAAAAGCTTCCTTGTTCTTCTCCAACGACTTCATTTGCTCGGAACAAACACCCGTCCAGGCTAGGGGATGAAACGACAACAGGACCCGTTTGCCCTTAAAACCTGAAAGAGCAAAAACCTTCCCATGCTGATCCTCCAAACTGAACTCNCTGAATCTATCGCCAATCTTTACAGTATTTCCCACACTGGACACTTCTCAGATTTATCTTCGATTCTTGAAGTATTAAAGCTTAAGAATTCCCTGACGCAGATCAAAACGTAGCACTAATTAGCTCGTAAGGAATGATTTCTAATGACCTTCACCATGTCGACCGCAAAGTCTGGCGCAAAGCAAATGCAGGTCAACGAATATACTTTTGAATTCTCCAACTCACAAGCCCTACGCGCATATGAGGACACGAGACCCCACAATCTGAAAATTGCGGGCCTCCAGAAAGGCCTCGTTCTCCTTCACAACAGTAAAGAACTTGTCGGCGAGGGGACAGGCTTCGGGCTTCCTATACTCTTGTACTCAGATGAAACCTGCTTCTCAGCATCATCAAGACTCCACATCTCACCAATAAAAGATGGCTGCGTAATAGTAAAACAGTTCTTAATGGACAGGATGGCGCGTAACAGCTTCAGAAACGTCACCCTCGAAAATCACCCTCTCCGCAGCCTCATGGACCACTTCGCCAACATCTATCAAAATCATCCCCGATTCAAGCTTCTCCCGGCCAAATTCTTGTCTGGAAGAATTGGCATCGGCAAGACTTTTCCCCAGACCACGCCAAGGGGTGGAGTCCAAATCACCTACACGATCCAAAACCGACAAGCAACAATAACTGCCGACTTCACACACGTTACGAAGACAGGTCTCCATAAAGCCTTCATCCTCAACGAGCAAGCAGCACGTTTCTTCAGAAAATACAACGATGCATCGGGCACCCAACTATTGGACGCCAAAATTGGAGCGTGGAACCTTATTCAAACCGAATGGGCCACTCTGAAAACCCAGAACGACGAGGTTGGCTTCCGCCTCTGGCTAACTCCCGGCAGCCTGCTGCGGAGAGGACGAGAATATCTCCAGGGTTCGCTCGACTGGGTCGGTCTAGATTATGAACTCGATTCGATCCCCGACTCCTTCACGTATCGCATCGAATTATTGGATGTGCTGCATAAGTGACGACAGTGAGTCTAGTCTACCCGTACTTCCATCCGGGCAACGACAACTCCATCTTTAGGTTTCCACCCCTCGGTCTAGGCTATATAGCCGCCTACCTCAAAAGACACGATGTGTCCGTTAACATCGTCGACTGCACTTTTCTGGACATGAAACAAGCCCTATACAGGATCAGACGTTCAAGGCCCGACATAATCGGTGTGCAAACGATGTTCAGCATGAAAGAGAAAACGACAGAATTCGCCCAGATTCTGCGAAAAGACTGCGAGGTTCTCGTGGCAGGCGGACCGCTCGCAACTAGTAACCCTGAACAGTTTCTTCAAGACTTCGATGTTGTCGTTCTGGGCGAAGGCGAACAAACGATGCTCAAACTCGTCAAAACCCTGCAGAACGGCGACAGCCTAGAAAAAGTGCCAGGCATAATCTACAAAAACGGAGAGCAAGTGAAGCAAACTGCACCAAGAGGTTTCATCCAGGACCTCGACGCCCTCCCATTCCCCGCCCGAGACTTATTCGAAAACGACTCCTACAAACGATATTACAGGCACCGTTTCGGCTACACAACCACCTCCACGATGACCTCTCGAGGCTGCCCGTTCCAATGCGACTTCTGCAGCAGACCAGTTTTCGGAAACACTTTCAGAACACGATCAGCTAGCAATGTAGCTGATGAAGTTGAAGAGACCCACAACCTTGGTTACGAAAGAATTTGGTTTGCAGACGACTGCTTCACTCTAGACCGCACCAGACTGCTCAATATCTGCAACGAACTTATCAAGAGACGCATCAGCGTAGGTTGGGAATGCCTCTCCCGAGTCGATACCGTAGACACAGAGATAGCCCAGAAGATGAAACGTGCAGGCTGCATCCGCGTCTATTTTGGCATAGAATCCGGCAACAATACAATCCTCAATATCATGAAGAAACATGCAACCATAGAACAAGCTCAGAAAGCCGTAAACATTTTCAAAAAAGTCGGAGTCCAAACAGGCGCCTTCTTCATCCTGGGATACCCAGGAGAAAACCAGCAAACCATCCTAGACACAGTCAACTTCGCTTCTTCCCTACCATTGGACTACCTCTCTTTCACTTTTCCATACCCCATCCCAGGAACACCACTATACGAACGCATAAAAACGCAGCTAACCCAGGAAGAATGGAGCGAACCCAACGGATTCCACCTCATAAAACACAAGCTCCTATTCCACTCAGACTTCTCCCAGAATAAGCTGAAACTGGCAATGTTCAAGGGGATGCTTCAACATTACACCCGCAAATACCTCGGGAAAAGAGGATACAGCTTGCTCGGCAGACCCCTAGAACAAGTAACCGAAGCCTTCTACAAAACAATGCCTTGAACACGTCCCTGCATCTGCGGCATCACCCCTAAATAGCTCATTTTGAGCATCACAGCAACAAAGACAAACTCTATTAACGCAGCAACCGAACGATCAAATTGCTGAGAACATGAAGAACCCGAAGAATTATGGACTGTACATAAATGGGAAATGGGTCAATTCAATTTCCGGCGACACCTTTGAGAGCGATAACCCTGCCAAACCAAGCCAAATTCTAGCAACGTTCCAGAAAGGATGCAGAGAAGACGTTGACAAGGCCGTTAAAGCCGCTGAAAAAGCACTTCCCAGTTGGAAGGAAACACCTCCACCAAAAAGAGGCCTAATCCTGCTCAAAGCCGCCCAGCTACTTCGACGCGACAAGGAGCAACTGGCAAGGGAAATGACCATGGAAATGGGAAAAGTCATCCAAGAATCAAGAGGAGACGTTCAAGAGGCCATCGACATAACCGAATATATGGCAGGAGAAGGCAGACGATTATTCGGACATACAACAACCTCCGAATTGAGAAAGAAATTCTGCATGACTATACGAATGCCCGTAGGCGTCTGCGGACTGATAACTCCATGGAATTTTCCAATAGCCATCCCCGCATGGAAAATCATGACCGCACTAATCTGCGGAAACACTGTATTATTCAAGCCCTCATCCGACACGCCGCTTTGCGCGGTCAGGCTCGTCGAAATCCTGCATAAGGCGGGCCTGCCTTCAGGTGTTTTGAACATGATAACTGGTTCAGGCGAGGATGTAGGAATGGCTATCATAAAACATGACGGAGTTGGAGCTGTCTCATTCACTGGACACAAAGACACAGGTGCGATGATACTGAGAGAGGCGGGGCTCAAGAGGGTCGGCTTAGAGATGGGAGGAAAAAATGGCATAATAGTAATGGACGATGCTGAACTGAACCTCGCTTTGGACGGCGTCATCTGGGGCGGCTATGGAACCACAGGGCAAAGATGCACGGCTGCCTCACGCATCATAGTCCACGAAAAAATAAAAAACAAATTCGAAAAAATGTTAGTCAACAAAGTAAGAAAGCTCAAACTCGGTGAAGGCCTTCAGCCTAAGACCGATGTTGGACCCCTAATCAACAAGGCCGCTCAAGAGAAGAGCGCAAAATATGTTGAAATCGGAAACAATGAAGGAGCGAAGATCCTCACCGGCGGGAAAATCCCCAAGATGGAAGGCTTCTTCTTCGAACCAACCCTTTTCACAGAATGCACTTCCAACATGAGGATTGCACGAGAGGAAATATTCGGTCCAGTTGTTTCATTAATCTCAGTCCGCAACTTCGATGAAGCTATCGATATAATAAACTCTGTCGAGTATGGTCTAAGTTCTGCAATTTACACAAGAGACATTGGAAGAGCTTTTGAAGCAATCGCCCACATCAAAGCAGGCCTTACCTGCATCAACTCAAGCACAATAGGCTCAGAAATTCACCTTCCTTTCGGAGGAGTAAAACACACAGGCATCGGTACGAGAGAAGGAGGAATCGCGGGAATAGACGAGTTTTCTGAGACCAAAACAATCTACATCGATTACTCTGGCCAACTCCAAAGAGCCCAAATCGATATCAAATGACGCTTCAGCAGCACGTGCTATGGAAACCGTTCTCTATCCACATAAGAACCAAAGCCACGAATGTTTGCGGCAAGAGACTTTCTGGTGACAGCAGGATCATGCGGTATCGAACATCGAAATCTTGCCCTGCTGACTGAAGTATTTGAGCGTCAACTACTGCCTGCTTTACCAGAATTGTTTCGCGCCCACAGATTCAGCGTGCGCACGCGTTATTCTTATTAATGTTGAGGACAGGTTATAGGCTATGTACGATGGTCATGTATTCCTTTGCGATGCAGGATCTTTGAAAGATTGTATGAGGCACAAGTTGTTTGTTTGTTCGGGCGAGAATGTTACTGCAGTGAGGGAGTTGGAGGTTGGCTCTATCGTTTTTCTCTTCAATATGAAATCGGACACGCTAGTGGGGCCATTCACGGCGACGGGCTCAACGGGAGCAGGATTGGATCGTGGAAGTTGGAAAGAAGTCACGGATGCAAAAGATAAGTTCAGCATCAGAGTTGAATGGGAAGGTCTTCATGAATTGAAAAACGCTCAGGGAAAATTTCCTTTCTTGGGCGACATAAACACTTGTAAACTCACACACTTTCAAACTCAAGATTTGATGAATGCTTTGAAGGAAGCCCCAGCTCTTTTCATCAAGTGAGCCGCTGCATAGATAAGCGAACCTTGCTGAATTCGTTGCGCTCCTCCCACCTCGGAGAGGTCTGGCGTTTAGAGTTCTGTTCTAATATGCGCAGTCTTTTGTCACCCGCGAGTTAGTGCCTTCGGTCTGGTGTTTTCTGGGTCTCGGCGGAACTGGGAAGGAAACATGTCGCAATCGCTGATGGAAAAGATTAAATATTGTAGTTTCAACTTCTAAAATCCGAATTCAAGCTGATAGGCCTGTTTAGGAGAGGAGAAAGCAAAATGGGTTCAAGATTATCCCTTTTAGAAACAAGAGCATCCACGCGCAAACTCTTCCAAATACTCTTCATGACAATGCTTTTGATGGCTATTCTGGCTGTTGCTATCAGTCCCCGTAACGTTGAAGCAGCTACGCCTAGCACCGTCGGTGTGAGCGCTGGTAACTGGTGGACCATTGGCAATCTCAGCCTGACAAATTACACTGCTCCTTCCAATAATGAGTGGATCACCAGGCTGAGCTATACTGACACCATCAAATTCACAGTTCAGAGCATTTCAGGTACAAACGTGTCTTACACGGTCCTCTACAGTCTCGATAATGGAACAACGCAGAGCTATGACAAATGGATTGACATAACCACTGGAGATTCAGACACTTCGAACCCTGATGTAATCCCTGCCATCCCAATCATTGCTTCAAACCTCACAACAGGAGATTCCATGTTCACTTCTCAACAATACGTCAACGCGACCATTTCAACAGCGCAAAGAACATACCTCGACAGTACCGTTGACACGAATATTGCATTCTACCAAAACATGACTATGTACTTCTCAAAAGCAACAGGTGAACTCTACGAACTTCAGATAACTCAGCCAGACTATTCCTTCCATGCGACGCTTGTGGATCGCACGCGTGCCATATCTGCTGGTGAAAGTACGGCTTTGTACGTTGTGATTGGAATAGCCGTCGCTGCATTATTGTATGCGGTTATTCTTGCAAGGCAGGTTTTCAAGGAAGACACAGGCAGTGGAAAAGTCAAGGAAGTTTGGGCTGGAATAAGGGCAGGTGCAAATGCCTATCTGAGGACTCAGTTTCGATCGGTAGTGATTATGGTAGGCGTCCTAGGAGTTTTCTTGTACCTTTCAGCAGCACTGGCAAACTATTCATATGCCATCGTATTCGGCAGAGTTGGAGCGTTTCTGATGGGTGCTTTCTTCTCTGGCATGGTAGGTTTCATAGGCATGAACATGGCTGTACAAGGTAACATACGGGTTTCGGAGGCTTCAAGGACTAGTTTTCGCAAGGCTCTCAGAATATCGTATCGCACTGGAACCATAACTGGAATGCTCACAGATGGGTTGGGCCTTCTAGGAGGCACAACGATCTTTCTGCTTTACCAGCAAAACGCTCCGGAAGTTCTGCTCGGTTTCGGCTTCGGCGGAACAATATTGGCTCTATTCATGAGAGTTGGCGGTGGAATATACACTAAGGCAGCAGACGTCGGAGCCGACTTGGTAGGCAAAGTTGAGAAAGGCATACCTGAAGACGATCCGAGAAACGCAGCGGTTGTTGCAGATCTTGTTGGGGACAACGTGGGCGACTGTGCAGGTATGGCCGCAGATATTTTTGAATCTTACGAAGTGACAATGGTATCCGCGTTGTTGCTCGGTTTACTGATTTCGCCTTTTGACTTCAAATGGATCGTTTTTCCACTTCTTGCCAGAGGAATTGGAGTAGTCAGTACAATTGTCGGAACATACGCCGTTTCATTGTGGCCAGATAGCCTGACAAAAGGCGACGCTTTCAAAGCTATGGATCTTTCTTATGACGTTTCAAGCGTCATCTCGTCAGCAAGCTTCCTGGTCTTGTCCTTGTTTTATGTACATGATATCAGAGTGTTCTTTGCCACCACGATGGGTATCATTCTAGCTATCAGTTTCAACAAGCTTGCAAACTACTTCACCAATCCTAACAGGACTCCCACCGACCAAGTGGCTAGAGCCAGCAAGACGGGAGCAGCGACAGTGATACTTCAAGGGCTCGCGTTAGGATTTGAAAGCTCGGTGTGGACAATTCTCGTGATAGCGATGACCATTGTCGTCTCTGTGATAGTATGGACTGGAGCTGGACTAATATTCGCAATGTACGGCGTAGCGCTCGCAGCTATTGGCATGCTTACGCATACTGGAAACAACGTGGCGATGGACACTTTCGGACCCATCGTGGACAACGCAAACGGGATAGGCGAAATGGCGGGCCTTGAGAAAGAGGCGCGTCAAATATTAGCAGACCTTGACGCTTCAGGCAACACTACAAAAGCAGTTACTAAAGCGATAGCCATAGCCTCAGCCGTGCTGGCAGCCGTCGCGTTGTTCTCATCGTTTACGCAATCGATACCGGGATTGAAACTTGACATTGCCGCTCAACCACTGGTCTTCGTTGGCATACTCATAGGTGGCTCACTCCCGTTCTTGTTCAGCTCCATCAACATAAGAGCCGTGGGCAGAGCAGCTGGAAAGATCATTGAAGAAGTCAGGACGCAGTTCCGGATTCCAGGAATAATGGAAGGGACGAAGCTGCCTGATTACGCGCGAGTGGTGAGAATATGCACGACAGCAGCGCAACGAGACCTTGTTGGCTTAGCGATCATAGCCATACTATCGCCATTGGCGGTTGGAATGCTTCTCGGTTCTGCAGCTTGGGGAGGATTCCTCGCCGGCGTAATCCTAACAGGCCAACTAATGGCTGTCTTCATGGCTAACGCAGGTGGTTCTTGGGACAACGCTAAGAAGAAGATAGAAGATGGCTTCTATGGAGGTAAAGGGTCTGAGGAACATAAGGCTGCAATCATAGGCGACACGGTGGGTGACCCATTGAAAGACACTGCTGGACCAGCATTGAACCCAATGATCAAAGTTATCAATCTGATTTCACTGCTCTTTGCGCCGGTGATAATAAAGCTCTCAAACATCGACGTTTACCAAATACCTAATACTGTCTTCAAAATACCTTTAGCCTCCGCGCTTATATCGCTGGTTTTACTAGTAATCATCGCTGCTGCAATATTGTTCAGCAAACGCGAAACGAAAGACCTCATTGAAGACAAAGCCATGAAAACATCGACATCAGAAACCAAACCTGACAATTAGTGGCTTCTCTTTAATTCCTTCTTTACGTGTTCGGTCCGTCATCAATCCATGTTGAACCATTCGCTGTGCTTGTTTCCGCCTGCTCCCCTCTGATTATGAAGAGACTGCAATAATCAACCCACAAGAACCTTCAGTTGTTGAGCATCAAGAACTGCACGCGCTTATGTTTTAGGAGAATGCTAGGGGGGTCTTTCTAGATAATTACCCCGGAGCGCTTGTACCAATAGAGCATTTTTGAACGGTCGAAACCGGCTAGCTCGAACTCGCTGCTCATCGTAATGGCCGCTTTTGGACAGACCTCTGTGCATTGAGAACAGAAGAGACACCGGTCCAGGAAGTATTTGATTTCACATTCCATACCCTTTCCCACTAGTTCTATGGCTCCACTAGGACAAATGTTCTGGCAAAGACTGCATCCTATGCACTTCTTCATGTCCCAAACTGGACGACCCCTGAAACCAGCCGGTGTAGTCGCTTTTTGCAGCGGGTACTTCGTTGTGGCAGATTTACGGAAAAGCTGCTCAAATGCTTCTTTGACCATGCTCAACTCTTTCACTTCCCAATTCCGAATAAGATAAGCAAGAGTTGCAGAATAGCGATTGGCAGCAAGTATTTCCACATGCCACTGGTCATTTGATCTATTCGTAAGCGAGCGAAAATGCCTCTCAAGAATGAGAAAAGAAGTATCACTGGGATTGTTTTCACCAGAAACATGACTATTGGCGGAATTATGCCTACCTGCTGCGCTCCACCGAGGAAAAGTGAAGTAATCAACGCTGATGCAAGAACGAGCTCAAGGTCTCTTCCAACCTTGAACAACGCCAGCTTTCTGCCACTGAACTCTGTCCGCCATCCCGCGACAATTTCGGTGTCGGCTTCCGGAATGTCGAATGGAACCAACTCCAACTCTGCAAGCATGCAAACTATCGCCGTTCCGAAACCGATCGGCTGAAGCCACAATCCCCAGCTTCCATGGCTCGACTGCCATTGAGCAATAGTGCTAATAGAAAGACTTCCGGCGGCGAGGGCTGGCCCAATCATCGCCAATCCCAACGGAATCTCGTAGCTAAGCATCTGAAGTGCCGCGCGCACTGCTCCAATAATGCTGAATCTACTCATAGAACTCCAACCCGCAAGAAAAACCGTTACGACTATGAGAGCAAAAATAAACATCATGAAAATCAAATCTCCCTCAAACGCGACTAGACCCGATTGCGTGGCAATTGGAACCAGAAACAAAGCCGTTAAAGGCAACGCAAAATAAAAAATAGGCGTCGAATCGAACAACAACTTGTCGCACGCTAAAGGGACAATGTCTTCCTTTGAAATCAATTTAAGGAAATCAGCAAGAGGCTGAAAAAGACCAGCGGGGCCTGCGAACCTTGGGCCGACTCTGTTCTGAACTCTGGCGAAGAATTTTCTGTCAATCCATTCATAGAAGAAAGCAAGAACCAAAAGAAATAGTAGTCCTGGATACACCAGGATTTCTACGACTTCAATCGCGCTCAACTTTCACGTGCCTCTTCAGTTCCTCCATGCTCCAGATCCATTGCTTGTCTTTATTCTGGTCTACGAAGACCATGCGATCCATGCAGGAAAAGCAGGGGTCTATTCCGGCCAGCACTAGCGGCACGTCTGCCAAGTGTGAGCCTATGAGGGTTTTTGCCAACGAGGGAATGTTGGCGAGGGTGGGAGCTCTTACTTTATATCGTTCGGGCTTGCTTGTACCGTTAGACTTTGCATAGTGTATCAATTCTCCTCGTGGGGCTTCAACCCTCGACACAGCTTCTCCGGCAGGAACGGCTACTGGGACTCGAATTCTTGTCGGTCCCTCTGGTATGTGGTCAAGCGCGTAGCGAATAATACTGATGCTTTCCAGCATTTCCTCGCTTCTCACGAGCGCTCTGCTGAGGACGTCGCCTCCACCAGCCGTGATCACGTGGAAAGGTATCTCTCCGTAAGCTGCGTATGGCTCGTCAGCTCTAACATCCTCCTTTATCCCACTCGCACGCAAGTTTGGACCGACAGCGCTTGTGGTGATAGCGTCCTCAGGCTTCAGGACACCGACACCTGTCGTTCTTTTCAAGAATGTCTGTTCAGTTTTCATGATGTGCAAGTATTCTTTCACTCTTTTCTCGAAGGAATCCATACATTTTTTCACTGTTTGGAACGTGTCCGCAGGCATGTCTCTTCGTACTCCTCCTAGCGTATTCATTGCGTAGTGAACGCGGTTGCCAGATATTGCTTCAAGCAAATCCATGACTTCTTCGCGATCGCGCCAAGTGTACATGAATAAGGTGTCGAAGCCAGCTTCGTGTGCTGCCACTCCAACCCAGAGCGAGTGACTGTGAAGTCGCTCGAGCTCCGCGATTATTGTTCTTATGTACTTGGCTCTTGGTGGTGGATCAACGTTGAGCAATTCCTCAACGGCTTGAACGTAGCAGGTCGTGTGTGCATGTGAACAAATTCCGCAGATTCTTTCGGCTAGGTAGAGGTTTTGAACGTAGGTTCTACGTTCGAAGCCTTTCTCTATTCCTCTATGAACGTAACCTAAACGGGGGGTCACGTTCACTACTATGTCGCCATCAACTTCGAAGATGAAGTTTTCTGGTTCTTTCAGTGCGGGATGTTGCGGACCAAACGGAACTTTTATTGTTGATGCATAACCCATTCATGTTTCCTCCATCACGTTTCCAAAGCGATTTTTCGAAGTTCTTCGAACTGTCTTTCTTTCCTAAGTGGATAGACGTCTTGAGGCCAGCCTTCTGGCAAAATGAGGGGTATAAGATTCGGATGTCCTTCGAAATCGACCCCAAGCATTTCATGGATTTCTCGTTCGTAAAGAACTGCGCTGGGAACCAAGTCAGTGATTGTTCGAGTAGTCGCCTTTTCTTTCGGAACACTAAATCCCAAAGTCAAAACAACTGCATCATTCAGAACCATATGGTACAGCAATTCAATTCCTGTTCCTACGTCAACACCAGTTATGGTGGACAGATGCTTAAATCCGAGATCGTTTATCACGTACTCAAGCGATTCCCGGAACGCTTCTCTCTTAACTCGGAGAAAAATCCTTCTTTCTCTCGGATTCTTCATCTCTACGATATTGTCTTTCAGATATTTCTTCAGTTTGTCTGATATCTCACTCGTTTTTTCCATCTGGTTTTGCCTCCTTCTTGGCTGAAATCAGTTTTGCAATGCCATCAATTATCGCTTCGGGCTTAGGCGGACACCCTGGTATATACGCGTCGACATGGAGCAGCATGTCTATTCCACCGTTGACGTTATAGCAGTCTTTGAAAGGTGCACCGGTTAACGCACATGTGCCTATTGCCACAACTTTCTTTGGTTCTGGCGTTTGCTCATAAACTCGTGTGAGTCTGTCTTTGATCTGCATCGTGACGGGACCCGTAACAGCTAACACGTCTGCGTGCCGGGGACTTCCCTGCAGCCTTATTCCAAAACGTTCTACATCAAACTTGGGGGTCAGCGCTGCTACGAGCTCTATGTCGCAGCCGTTGCATCCTCCAGTGTTGAAATGGAGAATCCACGGGGATTTTTCGCGTGCCCAATCTAAAATCTTAATTATCTATGCCTCCTCGAAAGGATTAACATTGCAACTGAGACGAGAACGATGAGAGAGTAAAAAACAGGAATAAAGCCTGTCGTGAAGAAAGATGTTAAACCTGATGTGTAGAAAGATGTTGCAATAAGAAAGGCGAACACGTCAAAAATCAGAAAGTAAACTGCAAACACGAGAAACCTTTCCAAATCAACCTTCATTTCCTCAGCAGGCAAATCCTCTCCGCAAGCGTACGGCGCGGTCTTGCCAACAGTCGATACGACGTTCTTGGGCGAGATTCTTCCACCGACCCAGTAAATCACCAGCCCGGCAACTACAGCGACGCCGAATATCACAGGCAGAAGAAAAAGCATGTCGTCCGACATTCGAGCTCCTCTTAGAGAAAAAGCTTTTAAGGCAACTCTTAAGCTTTTTCACGTCTGTTCCGCGAAATCAGCATGGAGATGGCTTCGAACGTTTGAAGATGCGCTTCAGGTTGCCTTGATGGCTTTGACGCTACTCTTGGCAATTTTGACGGTCGAGCTTAAGAACATTTTATATGCTGTCCTCACTTTCTGCGGGATGTGCACCGCGATTGGCGCATTATATTGGCTTCTAAACGCTCCGTATGTTTCAGTGTTTCAACTTCTCATTTACGCGGGAGCCATAGTAACGATTTTTCTAGCTGCAATCATGTTGACGACGCGAAAGGAAGGCATGAGGTAGCCATCATGAACAGAATAGCGGTTGCCGGCACGATACTTGCTCTTCTCGCAGCTATCTTCTTTATCACAGTTGTTGCAAGCAATCCTTTTCCGACATCTCGGTGGGCGTCACAAAGCAGTCGTTTCGTCAACGCTACTGGTTCTAACATTGGTAACATTGGGAAAGAAGACAGCCAGTTCATGTGGACCAACCTCGGAATTGGCTTGGCTGGCTCGGCGCTCGTTGTTTTCGCTGCGGCAGCTGGATGTCTAGCGATGCTCAGAAGCGAAGAGAAGGGTGAAACCGAGGATGATTGATCTCTCCTATTATCTCGGATTTATATTTTCACTATATGCCATAGGCCTCTATTGTCTTGCAACCAAACGCAATATGATCAGGTTGATCTTAGGATTAGAAATTCTGATAAACGCAGCAAACCTCACTTTCATCACGTTTTCAGCATATGCGTTTCCAGGATACGTCGATCGGTTGGCTCATTCGATAGTAATCGTTTCGATAGGACTGGGTGGCTCAGTCGGTGCTGTGGCTCTGACAATGATTGTCTATGCTTACAAATATTATGGAACTCTCGATATAACCGAGCTGAAGCGGTTGAAGGGGTAAACCAGTGACAGCACTTTTTAATTTGCCCCTTGACATTCTTGTACTCTTCACTGTTCTCACTCCTTTTGTTGGTTGGCTCGCGCTTAGGCTTAAACGGAAATCTCTGATTGGTCTTTTCGCAGCTGTGGGGCTGTTCGCTTCAGGAGTGGCCCTTTACGGCATGTATGCTGGTGTTTCCTCAGGATCGCCGGTCCTGTCAGCTCCCCCTAGCCTGTTCTCGTCGTTTTTCAGAGTTGACATGCTCAGCTTTATTATGGCAGCCGTTTTCATCGGGATGGGCCTTGCAGCGACCGTGTATTCCGTTGGATATATGGAAAAGGACACTGGATTGCCACTCTACTACACCCTGCTGCTTGCTATGATCACAGGATTGGTCGGCGTTGCGTTTGCAGGTGACCTATTCACATTGTACGTGTTCTGGGAACTGATGTCAGTGAGCTCCTACGTGCTCGTCGCCTTCAGGAAAGAAACGTGGGAACCCATCGAAGCAGGCTTCAAATATATGATAATGAGCGCTGCAGCTTCGGCCACGCTGCTCTTAGGGTTAGCACTTCTTTATGGATTGACTGGAACGCTGAGTTTCGAAGCATTGGCTTCGAATCCACCAACGGCGAATGCATGGCTTTTCATAACCTCTATTCTCATTCTAGTCGGCTTCGGTGTTAAGGCTGCAATCGTGCCTCTCCACACTTGGCTTCCAGACGCTCATTCCGCTGCACCTACTCCAATATCCGCGTTACTTTCAGGAATCGTGATCGAAACAGGTGTATACGCATTGCTCCGCACTTACTTCACAGCGTTCCTAGCCATCCAGACTCAATGGTTTGGTATCCTGGCCGTCCTCAGCATCCTCACTATGACCGTGGGCAACCTGATGGCTTTGCTGCAAACTGATGTAAAGAGATTGCTTGCATATTCAAGCATCGCACAGGTAGGCTACATGCTCGTCGGATTTGCAGTTGGAACCCAAGCTGGGTTGTCAGTTGGACTGCCTGCGTTACCTGCCGGAGTAGAAACAGCGCTGACGGGAACAATCCTTCACATCATCAATCATTCCCTGATGAAAGGCGCGGCCTTCATGTGCGCGGGAGCAATCATCTTGAGACTCGAAACGAGAGACCTCAAAGATATGGCTGGAGTAGCTCGCAAGATGCCCGTCACTGCAACGTTATTCGCCGTCTCCCTGTTTGCCCTCGTCGGAATGCCTCCGTTGAACGGTTTCATCAGCGAGTTAACATTGTTTACTTCTACTGTTCAAGCAGGTGTTGGATGGCTTGGAGTTGCAATAATCCTCAACAGCATTCTCTCAGCCGGCTACTATCTGAGAGTCTTGGGCACAATGATTCGGCCATCAATGTCTGAAGCCGTTTCTAAAGCGAAGGAGGCTCCAGCAGTAATGTTGATTCCAATCGGAATAATGGTTGCGTTGATAATTCTTTTCGGAGTCTATCCTGAACCAGTGATGAAACTCGCTCAGCAGGCTGCGCAGGAACTCCTGCGGGTAGGAGGCAGTTGAGACAATGTTTTGGAACTCTGACATCGCGCCTTGGCTCACATGGATCTTCCCAGCAATAGGCGCGCTTCTCGCACTTGCACTAGCAAAGGTCGGAAGAAAAGTCAGAGATGCAACAGTGGTGCTTTTCTCGTTCCTCGGATGGGTTATGGCAGTCTCGATGATACCGACCCTTTCAGGAGCACCGTTTGTCGACAAAACAGCCTTCTGGTTCACACTGCCCGGCAACGGGACCCTCGACGTGGGCATGCTTGTCGATCCATTGAGCATAATCATTAGCAACATTGTCGCATTCGTAGGCCTGCTAATCATGATATACTCAATAAAGTACATGGAAGACGACAGGAACGCAACTCGATTCTGGTTTTTCATGTCACTCTTCATGAGCGGCATGCTTCTTCTCGTAATGGCAGACAACCTAATTCTAATGTTCATAGGGTGGAAAATCGTCGGATTATGCAGCTTCGGCCTAATTGGCTATTACTACACAGATGAAAAGGAACACTGGATAGGCGGGCCGCCTCCCTACTCCTTCTGGAAACCATCCAGATGCGGTTTAAAGGCCCTCCTTGTGACAACTTTCGGCGACATCGCACTGCTCGGAGGCATACTTATCCTGTTCCTTTATTCTCACACGTTCAACTTCAAGATCATGATCCTATCTGCCAGCACATGGCTACCCCTGATGGCAAAAACGCCTGGTATCCTAGCACTGACGGCTGTATTAATTCTGCTTGGGCCTTTTGCAAAATCTGCCCAGTTCCCGTTTCAAGAATGGCTGCCAGAAGCCATGGCAGGGCCAACGCCTGTGTCCGCGCTCATCCACGCTGCAACGATGGTAAAGGCTGGAGTCTACCTCGTCGCCCGATTGTTGCCCATTTTCTTCTTGGCGTATTGGGTAATCACCCCCAATATTCCTGAAGCCCTGGTTTTCTTTGGCTTAGTGGCTGCTGTCGGGGGTTTCACGCTTTTCTTAGGGGCGTCCCAGGCGCTCGTTGCAAAGGAACTCAAGAAGGCCCTCGCCTACTCAACGATGAGTTCGATCGGCTACATGATGCTCGCTTTGGGGGTTTCAGGAATAAGCTCTGGCAATTTAGCTGCTGGGATGGCCTCTGGGATTTTCTTCCTGATAAATCATGGCATATTCAAGGCCGCTTTGTTCTTGGGGGCAGGCATAGTCATCCATGAGTCAGGCTCCATCTACATGTCGGACATGAAGCTTTCTCGAGTAAAGCTGTATCTAACATGGCTTTTCATGTGGCTTGCCGGATTATCCTTGATGGGTGTCCCCCCCTTCTCGGGTTTCTGGAGCAAAGACGACGTTTTGATTTCGTGTTGGCAATCTGGCCAGTACGGATTGTTCGCGTTGGCGTTGGGTTCTGTTATTCTCACCGCTTTCTACGTGGTTCGATTCATGGGGCTCATATTCCACTCAAAACAATCCAGCGTCACGACAGAGGATCACAGCAAGACAAGTATGCTGGAAATGGTTCCTTTGGGATTGTTGGCCGCGATGAGCGTTGCGATTGGACTAGTGGGGCCTTTAGTGAGCAATTATCTTTCGAACTTGTTCGAAACGTACTTCACTCAATCCCTAAAGTTTCCCTCGATTAATGTGAGCAGCACAAGTGTAGCTTCTGGAGCACCATTGTTGGAAGTGGTTGTGGCTGCAAGCTCCACTTTGATGATAATCATTGGGCTCATTCCTGCTTACAGGTTTTTCATATCACAAAAAGCCAGTCCAGAAAGCGCAATTGAGAAGCATTCACTGCTCAAGTCTGTGTATGGTTTCCTCTGGAACCGCTGGTACATAGAAAGCTTTTACAATAGAGTGTTCGTCAACGGCGCCCTCGCAACTAAGGATGGAGTTGTCCGGTTTATTGAGAATCCTCTGGACACAGCTTTCAACGTTGATGTCCCTAAGGGTTTTGCGGGGGTATACAGAGGCTTGAAGAAAGTGCAGACGGGAATTTTGTCAGTTAACATGGCCTACTTTATCGGGTTAATTGTCGCTTTGCTGCTCGTGCTATGGCGGTTGGGGGTTCTTTGAAACGCAGGTTCCGTACATGTTGCTCCAAGTAATCGTTCTCCCAATCGTTGCAGCCATTGTCTCGGCATTTGCGGGCAAGAAGCTGGGTAAACGAGTAGGCTGGCTGGCCTTTGCAGTCTTGGCGTACACAATTCTCCTTTTGCTGATCGGTTGCTTCAACTTTTGGAGTGCTCAGACCAGTATAACTGAGGAATATGGGTGGACCACAAGCGTTCTGAACCTGAAGTTCGGGTTCATAGCAGATGGCCTGAGCTTACCGTTCGCTCTCATCATAGGGTTCGTCTTGGCTGCCAGTGCCGTATACAGCATGCGCTACATGGAAAACCGGATTGAGCAGTTGTACGGCAAAGACGCAAAAGGAATGTACAGCGTCTATTATGCTATCTATCTGCTTTTCGCGACAGGCCTGATGGGAATAGCACTCTCCACTAATCTCATCGAACTTTACATTTTCGTTGAATTGGTATTGGTTCCCTCTTACTTCATGATTGACCTCTTCGGTTATGTTGACCGGCACAGAATAGCCATAATGTATTTCATCTGGAACCACATCGGAGCCGCCCTCTTTCTAATCGGGATCGTAATTGCCGGAACAGCTTCCGCCACTGGAAGCTTCGAAATCAGTGACTTAAACAAGTTGAATGGAAGTTCCATAGGATTCTGGATTTGCCTCTTCATCACTGTAGGTTGGCTGGTGAAGATGGCTGTCTTCGGCTTTCACGTTTGGCTACCATACGGACACGGAGAAAAACCCACATCTTTCGCGGCAGTCGTGGCGCCCGTCGTTGGCGCAGGCGGTTACGTCATGACCAGACTTCTATATGGTCAGATGTCTGGAAGTTTTCAAGTGTTCAGCCTCCCCTTGATGGTGCTAGCACTCATCACGATAGTATACGGAGCATTTCTAACGATGGGACAAGATGACATCAAACGCCTCTACGCTTGCTCAACAATAGGCCAAACAGCCTACACTCTCATCGGAGTCGCAAGCCTCACCACTTTGGGAGCAATGGGTGGAATCTTCTACTTCCTAAGCCATATTCTCGGTAAATGCATACTCTTCTCAGTCGCAGGCATATTACTTACCCAGACGGGGCTCCGAAACGTTAAAGAAATGGGTGGCCTAGCGCGTAAAATGCCCATAACTGCGACCCTCTGCATAGTCGGATCAATGATTCTATCTGCAATGCCTCCGCTCAGCGGATTCCAAGGCGAATGGATGCTTTTCTCTGGAGTCTTCCAGAAAGGCATCGACAGCTCAGGAATCTACATAGCAATCGCTGTCATAGGTATTCTGGCAACATTCCTCACAACCGTATACACCTTCTGGCCCGCAGTGCGAATCTTCTTCGGCCCACTTTCAGCCTCCCTCGAAGACGTCAAAGAAGCGCCTCTTTCGATGACAGCCCCGCTTCTCGTTCTCGCAATAATATCCTTAATAATAGGAATTTTCCCCGACCTGATTACCCATTTCCTCAATGCGTTCCACGCATTTGTTCCGTGAGCAAATTCGGCAAGATCGGTCCCCCTTCAGTTCGCACGCACTTGGCGCATGGTTCATAGAATGTATTATAAGCGCATCTGTTTTCAGATTTGCAGTGGGGTAAACAGTGGAACTTAAGAGGACTCTGAATCTTTTCGATGCTACGGCTATCGGTATCGGAGCGATAATCGGAGCTGGGATATTTGTCGTCTTAGGCATTGCAGTGGGCTATGCTGGGCCCGCAGTGGTGATCTCCATGATTGTCGCGGGAATAGTTGCACTTTTCACTGCAATAAGTTTCGCCGAGCTCAGCTCCGCGATTCCGAAAGAAGGAGGAACCTACATTTTCGCGTACGAAATGCTGAATCCATTCATCGCGTTTTTCTCGGGCTGCATGTGGCTATTTGCACAGACAGTCGCCGGCTCAGCAGTGTGCATAGGATTGGCAGGCTACTTCGTATCTTTCGAATTGACTTTGAGAGACGCGGGCTTAGGAGGGTTACCTCTCCTTCCATTGAAGGCAGTCGCTGTCACCGCAGCATTAGCTTTAACAGCCTTAAACTTGGTCGGCCTGAAGCACTCCGCCAGAGTTAACAATGTCTTAGTTGTTGTTAAGATTCTCGTCCTCTGTTTCTTCGTTGTCATAGGAGCTTTTCAGATAAACTCTCAAAACTACTCTAACTTTTCGCCTAACGGGGTATCTGGCATCTTGCAAGGAGCAGGCTTTCTGTTCTTCGCATACTTGGGTTTTGGCCGCATAGCCGCTCTCGGCGAGGAAGTCAAGAACCCCAAGAGAACATTACCCTTGGCCATCTTTCTTGCTCTTGCAGCTTCGATCATCTTATACCTCATGACAGGCGTCGTCGCAACGGGCCTAGTGAATTACAAAGTGCTTGCAGGTTCAGGTTCACCAATCGCTGACGCGGCGAAAGCGACTGGAAGCTTTCCCGTTGTCGCGACTGTTTCCTTGGGAGCCTTGGTGGCAACTGTAAGCGTTCTTCTTACAAACCTGCTCGGTCTCTCACGAGTGTCCTTTGCGATGGCTAGAAACGGTCAGTTTCCTAAAGCTCTGGCTAAAGTGAATTCGAAGCTTGGAACACCGTACCTTTCTATCCTAGTCACAGGAGCCCTCATGTCCATTTTGGCACTAACATCGAATCTGGTGCAGACGGCCGCGATAACGAGCTTCTCAATGCTTGTCACGCACATAATCCTCCATTCATCAGCGATAAGACTTCGAAAGAAAATGCCTAATCTAAAAACATTCAAAGCTCCACTGTTCCCATTGATACCGCTTCTGGGACTTGCAAGCTGCTTTCTGCTGATGTATTCATTGGCAATTGCCACTGTTTATTCACTAATTTTCTCACTTGCAGCTATGGGCATCGTCTCAGCTCTGTATCTTCTCAGAAAACTCTGATCCCTTAGGCCTTACGGAGGTCACAGCCATACAGACAGCTAACGGCAGAATGAAGCGCAGTTACCTGCGACTTCTCACAAGCAACGTCCTGCTAAAGCTCCTTCCATCCCATCGGGGGTGGTTCAACATTGATTTGCCAGAGCAAGGCTATCAATTCTCCTCTGTGGTGAACTTCCTCTTCGAAAACGTGAATCAAGACATCCTCGGCTGTTACGCATAGCTTTTTTCCACGCTCGTCCGTTACCGAATAAGTCTTGTCAAGCTCTACAGTGGATAGTGAGTCAATGTATGAATGCATGCGGTGCTCTACGCTGGCCATGTACGCTTTAATTTCCTGGAATGTTACGTAATCATCGTATTTCTTCTTGGAACAAAGGTTTTCTTCTTGCAGGAAATCCAGCCAGTAATCGACAGCGGTTAAAGCGTGGACGAATATGTTTCTGATTGAGTTGAAGCTTGCTTCTCTGTTTGCGGTGAATTCTTTCCAAGTCAACTTCGCTAAGGTTTCAAAATATCTGTGTCTCACATTTTCATTGTAATCTAGGAGTTCCTTGACGTCCACCATCAACGACACCAAACATGCAGCTATTCCGTTCGCGGAATATAATCGATTCGTCGGTGAACTCAGGATCAGAAAGTTAGGGATCAACTCTCTCTGAGAGTTTTTCAGTCTAATTCACAGTTGGTTGATCAGCGATGTCGGTTGCTTGGCGATTGTCAGGCGTTTGCCATTCTCCAAATGAGTTCCTTCATGGCTTCTCCATGTGTCCTTCCATAGTAGAATCCTGCAACTTTCGCAGCGTACGGTATCAACATCTTTTTAACGATTTTGGAGAGAACGGGATTCGTGACTCTGTGTTCCAGATATGTGTCGCGCCAGATTCGGATGTTGTATTGCCAGCAGCGAATGAGGAATTCCCATCGGATCTTGGAGAGTGAATCAAGTTCGGCTCCGCGTTTGTTCATGAGAAGGCAGTTTTCAAGGGGGACAAAGAACAGGGGGACATAAAAGGCGTTGAAGTCCTTAAGATCATCCATTAATTCAAGTGTTTCAGCCACATCCTCTTCTGTCTCATCGGGGAGGCCGACGATTAATGTGGCCAGGGGGTACCAGTTGTTGTCATTCAGTATCCCGAAGGCTTGGCTGACTACTTCCTTCCATTGCTCGGGTTTGAAGGGCAAAGGTTTGCCGGCCATGTATTTCTTTATGAGCCTGACGCTGCCCGTCTCAATTCCTGTTTCAGAGGTGACGATGGGCTTCTTTCCATGAGAATACCAATTGTAATCAATGAGAATCTCAGCGATGTCTTTGACCATGTTTGGGTCATGGACGACTGGAGCCAGAGACGTGTGTGAAGGCTGTATTGATTTGACGCCAGGATAATCTGCTATGCTTTTGATCAGTTTGTACACGGCTGCCCTGTCAGGTATGAAGGTTCCGTTTTTGGCACCATAGAGAAACATGTCTTCAGTTATCAGTGTTATGCGGGATGCGCCTTCTCGAACGGTGGTCTCGACTTCGTTCATCACGTCTTCTAGAGGCACGTCGCACTTTTTTAGCAGCGTAGGTGTGCAGAACTGGCAGTTTCTGCCGCATCCTTTGGATATTTCCACGCCACCATGGATTGCAGCGTGCTTGATCAGAGGCATGTTCATTTCGCCTGAACTGTGTGCTGGACGCACTACCTTCGGGAGAGAGCCTCCATTTGATGCTTTTTCGAAAATATTAATGATTGCCTCGGGGGCTCCGCCGATCAGGACGCAGTCTACTCCATAGGTTTCCGCCACTTTCTTCCTGTCGAGTTGCCAGGAGCCGTAACCGCCGACGACTATTTTGGGCTTATACTTTCTTATGCTCTGATTTTTCACCAAAGCTTCGAATTCAACGGCGTTCAGCGGAGGTCCACCCCCCACCAGGGTTGAATATGTCTTGCTGACGTATCCCATGCCGGTTGGATCCATCGAGGAGATGCCGACCACTTTAGTATTGGGGCCGATGAACGCGTCGAGATTCGACGGGTGAACAACTGCTATGTCCGACTCTTTGAAACCGTTCTGGAGCAGCAAGGCTTCGACTTTTCTGAGTCCATATGGCGCGTATTTGGCGCTACCGTCACCGTTGGTTTCCACGGGTGGGTAGATAGTCTTCCTGAGGAACCAGAGCGGAAATGGACCTTTCGCAAACCCGGCTATAAAAGCAGCAAATGGATTGTTAAAGTAATCACTCATCTCAGTAGCCGAAGAAGTCAGAACAATTTTGGTCCCCGTAACGCTCGTTTTCTTTTCCCTCACACGACAAGACTCGAAGCATTCTCTTCAATCATATTATTAATGGTTACGACCGGCACAATGGAAATAACAAACAAAAAACAGAAATCAACGTTTCATAAATCGTTGACTGAAGGTCTGATGTACCTGTCCTCCCTCAGCGCCAAAGCGCATATGAGAACTCCTGTTGGTTTTAATGAAATCAGAGGTCTGATTGAGAGATTCTGGGTCGTCTGGAAAGCGCAAGGGCTGAAGCCTAGAAGAGCTTCGTCAATGATTTCTCGTAGTCGTTTACGATCCATTTCTTTCCTTTTCGGGTTACCGTGTGGCCCTCTTTTGTAAGCAGTTTCTTCTGTTCTTCTGTTCCTCCCGGATACTTTTCGTTTATCACACCGCCCACTTTGAGGGTCCGCCAGTAGGGTGTGATGTTTTTGACGCCTTTTTGTCTCTGTTCGTTTGCCGCATGCGCTGCGATTGAGGCAAAAATCCCCGTTGTGATAGGACAGCCAATCGTAGCCTGGTGTTTCCTTGCCAGTGCCTCTCGAATGTCGTTTATAGTTGTCAGTTTTCCTTCAGGGACTCTTTTCATCAACTCATCGACTTCCAACGGAGAGGGGATGACCACCGTGCCTGCCCCCCATTTCTTGCTCATCTTCCCCGTAATCTCTTCAACTCTCGGGAGGTCTTTACTGTCTTGAAGTTTCTCGCACCATGTCTTGTTCATAGGTGATCATCTTTCTGCTTCTCGACTTTTCCTATTATTATTTGCTTCTCTTGAACGGTAATGCCGCATGACACGTCTTTCCAGTATATTGCGAGCACATGAAAGTGATCTGAAGCTGATGAAATGAAGAATTGTTCTCATTGTTTTTTCCATTTTGCCGAGTCGTCTTGGGTTGCCACGTTGAACTTTAACAGCTCTAACACGTCGTTCTTCCATTGTTGGGGCGAGGCGTGTATTACTCTTCCTATGAAAAGATATCTGAGAAGCTTCAACGATGGAATCTTACGCACCGCGATTCTGTATTTGACGTAGTCAGCTTCATCAAACCTATCATCTGGTAGAAAAATGGGTTCCCTTCGGAAATTAATGTCGAGCATGCATCGATTAATTACCTTGATAAGCTCGTCAACGTTGCCGTCTAACTGCCTGTTGTTGAAGGCTGGATATTCTCTTCTTCCAACCATCCTGAAGAAATAAGTGGCTTTTCCGGTCGTTTCTTCGTTTCTTTCTACTGTTCCTGCCGTTCCTTCTCCTTCTTCTTCAGCTTCTTTTGGTTTCCCAGGTATCTCTGCAGCTTCCATGGCGATAGAGTTTCCGTATCCTTTGTCAGGAGCACCGTAGATGGGTATTAGAAACCAAATATATTCACCTGTTAAATCGCCCATCAGTCCACGCTTGAAACCTATTGCGATTTTCTCGGGCACCCCTAGTTCCCTTAGGAAAGCATACGGCCCATTCAGCCCAGCAGAGGTTATTCTCTTCTCTAGCTCCATCCAAAGCTTTGGGTTGACGGCTTCGATGTCCGCGCGTTTAGCTGCTTTTCCTTCTCTTATGACTGCTGCTCCTTTTCTGAGTGAAACAGAGTCTATTGGCGGGTAGAGCACTTGGAGCGAGGAAATTGCTTTCTCTTGTAGTTCGTCAAAAATCATGGAGAACTGTTTGACAAAGGAGTCATACTCGGAGCCCATCCTCTGAAAAAGAAATATACCGCCAAGTTCCGTCCCAACTTTGACAGCATAGTCTCCCTCCGAAACATCATTGATGTCGCTGTAAGGTACCCTCAGAAACTCGCCTGTCTGAGGAATTATTACCATGCCCGTCTCGTAAAGGCGAACCCTCGCAGGTCTACTCTGTTTTTCGTTTCCTCTTTCGTCTGTGTACGTGAAATCCGCCTTGACATCCGGTTTTATGACGGTCTCGTTCATTAAGAGATCCTTGATTATCACCTCATTTCTGAGGTCTCCAAGAACTCTTTGAAAGTCTTCAAAACAATGCCCAAGATTGAAAAGAATAAGTTTCTCACTTGAAAACATCGGCAGGGTTAGCTTGAAGTCCGCTGCCTCGACCGCTTCTATTTCCCTTAAGTGGAAGGGCAAAACTGTCCCGAACTTCGGAATTATGGTGAGGTATTCTTTGCTGACCGTTCCTGTGCATTCACCGCCAGCCGTCTGCTTGCTGCTTTCGTCCAGAAGCACGTAGCTCATTTGGCATTCGATCGCAATTTCCTCCGTTTCTTGATCGCTAGTCAAATTTATCTCTTTCAACCATCTGATTAACCGATCAGAAATCAATAGACTAGTATCGCATGCATTCTAGAGTTTGTTTCCGCATTCTCCGCAGAACTTCGTGCCTGGAGAGTTCTGTGCACCGCATTTTGTGCATTTCAGCATGTCAAGAGGCGCTCCGCAGTTTGTGCAGAACTTGCCCGCTCCTGCAGGTTTTCCACATTGCGGACATATAGTTTGAGTGGCTTTTATTTCGCCGGTGAAGACTTGTGTTTCTTCAGCTTTCTTCCAAATCTGTTCCTTCCTTTGAGTAGCTCTGGCCGCTGCTATCTCCGATGCTGCTCTAGGAGCATCTTCAATGCACAGCCCATCTTCATCGTTCCAGCATGTGTCNTCCACGTACTTCGTGCANTTCGGGCATTTGTGAAAGTGTCCCATGGCTTCATTTTGAGCCAGCTTNAACGCTTCCTCATGCTCTTTGTGCCATGCAGGAGACATGCCTTGAAATCTTTCAGCGATAATGTCAGTTCCGCTCTCGGCTTGGTATCCTCCGCTCCTGCCCAGGACGGATGAGCCCAAGGAAGCGGCTCTGCCCAAGCCTCTCAGAAGCCCCACTTTCTTGTATGTCTTGGATTCTACAAAGCTAGTCTTGTACCCATCCTGGCAAACATCACAGAAGAACGTAAACTGGAATCCAGCTTCTGTGCTGTTGTCTGCAAAGTTTCTCGTAAACGGAATGAAGGTCATCCCATCAACTCCCATGTTTCTGAACAAGGATTGGCCTTCAGAATTATAAGAAGCTTATGTTTAACTGAAATCCGTGCAAAACTATATTACGAAATCCTCTTCAGAATTGTCCAGTGGTGACACGTAATTTCCAGCTTCAAGAAGCCCTGCAAATACTGCGGCCAGTTAGTTCCGCCAAACGCAAAAGTCTGTCCATTTTGCGGAAAAGTTAATCCTCTCGAAACAAGATGCCCAAAATGTCGAACCCCAATTCAAACTGGCTGGGTAAGATGTAGTAACTGCGGTCTATCACTTTCCATCAACTGCCCGAAATGTGGAAAACCCGCTTTCTTCGGCGACTACTGTCAAAACTGCGGCGCACAACTGGTCGTGGAATGCAAGAAGTGCCATACTATCCAGCCACCGATGGAGCCAAATGCATAAAATGCGGAAAACCACTCTAACACATTCAAATAACCGATCAATGACTGAACGCTTGAGGTATCACATTTGAAGGTCGACATCGACGATTTTGTCGTTGAATCGCTCAAGAAACTGGAGAAACCAGGTTGCTTGTTGGTGAGCGCGAAAAAGAACGGTTCACGTAACGTGATGACGATAGGGTGGGGACTAATAGGCGTGTTTTGGCGTATGCCGATCTTCCTAGTGGCTGTGAGACATTCACGGCTCACGCATGAGTTTGTTGAGGACAGCGGCGAGTTCACAGTGAACATCCCCGATAAAGGAATGGAAAAAATAGTAGGCGTCTGCGGTGCGGTCAGCGGAAGAGACCACGATAAATTTAAAGAATGCAAGATAACGCCCGTTAGAGGCAAAGAAGTAATTGTCCCGATAATTAACGAATGCAAGATTCATTACGAATGCAAAGTCGTGTACAAACTTGAGATGAAGCCCGAACAAGTTCCAGTTGATGTCAAAACACTTCTCTACTCAAAAGGCGACTTCCACACATTATACTTCGGCAAAGTTGTAGCTGCCTACTAAACATTCCAAGAAACTTTCCTTTATTCCTTCTCAAGATTGCCTCCAGATTTTGGCCGGTTCGTCTCGTGGTGGCCAGAATGAAAAGCCGTTGCCTGGAAGGAGCGTCACTCAAAGAGTTCTATCCAGATTCCGTCAGGATCTTCTATGTAGACCCATCGGCTACCCTTTGCTTTCATCTCTAGCACTGTCTTGTGTCCAGCTTTTTTTGCTTCTTCGAGGGCCTTGTCCAGATTGTCCACTTTGAAAGCAAGATGGTCCACACCTTCTCCCACGACATATTTCGTGTTGAAGGGGCTGTCCTTCTCGTAGTAGTTGAGTTCTAGGATAGGACCATCTGCCTTGCTTTCAAGTGCGACAGCCTCGCCTTTGGTTTGCTCGATTTTGCCTCGACCTTTAATCTTCATGCCGAGCACTTTCGTGTAGAAGTCCAGAGACTTCTGCAGGTTTGTTACTCTGATCCCAACGTACACAAGATCAGATTTCATATTAATCACCCCATCATATGAAAGAGCCTCAATATAAAATGCTATTTCTGAAATATCCGAGTTTACAAAGTGGCAGCATTCGCTGCATAATTACCTTCGTTCGTTAGGAACAGGCAAGGGTACTCGTACTAGCTCTTTCGTCAGCTCCTTTGCTGGTATAAGCAACAGGTTTTGTGCAATGAGATTTGCGATAAGAGGTGGCAGCACCTCTGGGTGATTTGGAAACGCTGCCAAACCTATGACCAACGAGAGGGCCGCGTTCTTTACAGTAGTCGCAATTCCTATCGATATTTCTTTCTTGTGTCCGAAACGCTCGGTAAGGAGATGTGTCAAGGCAAAAGCCGCCCCTAGTATTCCAAACATGAAGACGTTCAACGACACGAACTCTGGCACCTCATTTGTAACATATTTAGCTCCTGAGGCAACGGACCCCCAGATTACGAGGACAAGCAGGCCCAACTCCACCCGGGAGCCGTAGGCGTTGATTTTGTCCCATTTGATGTGTACGTACTTTCTAAGTAAGTAGGAAGCTGCCATGGGTACGAGGATTATTTCTGCAAGATTCAGCATCATGCTCGTCACGTCAACGTTTAACGCTGTACCCGCGGCCAGAAGCATCGTCGCTGGTATCGTGACTACCGACAGTAGATTCGTTGCTATGCTCATGACCAAGGCAGTGGCAACATCACCCCTGAACAATTTCGTCCAGAAAGAAGAAACAATTGCAGAGGGGCAACAGAGAGCAAGAACTATTCCGATATATACAATGGAGGAAAAAAAGGGTCTCGCAACAAGGGATAACACGGGAACGAGAACAAAAACGGTAAACAAGCCTGTTAAAACCAATGGATAGTTCTTTGCTGAATTCACGACTTCTCTTGGATCTATGCCCAACGTGACGAAGAACATCAATAACATCAGCAGAATAGACAAGTAAGACTTCCAGATCATCCCTAACTGCGAAAAAAGGAAGCCCAGAACAATACTCGAAACCACTACCAGCGACGTATAGTACTTCTTGACGAATGCACTCATACGTCAAAGGCTTCCAAGAGTGGCTAATATAAGCTTCTCCAACAAGTCCGAGTTCACCGCGTAGAACGAGCTTTAGACCAAGGAACCAAGGCCATCTCAGGCTTACCCCCGAAAGTGCCAAATTGGAGATTCGTTTCTGTTCAGCAAAGTTTCAGGGCATATTTCGTTCAAGAAGTTCTCAAGAGATTTCAAGACATGTTTTGACGAGTGCTGGCTTGACTCCCAAGATAATCATGTAAAGGTTTTGGAAGGCGCTTGATTTTCTGTAATAATTAGAGAGGAATGAGAACCTTTTTTCTTAAGCCAAGCTTAGCCTAGGGCGACCAAAAGTAACTACGCCACTCAAACCTCAGAATCGCCTCTTTCCTGTAAAATAGAAACACTCATTGACTCCAGATACAGCGCAAGCTTTTCTTTCAAAAGTCTAGATTGAGGGAAAACCTAGAATAGGATTCGCTGCATAGTGTCGTTTTAGGCGTGAACAAATTTGCCAGAGTATATGTCTTCGGTCAAAAGGTTTGTTTTCATTGTTACACTATTAACAATCGTGGCCTTTGGCCTAGTGTTCTCTTTCGACCAACTGATTGCACTCAGCACGAAGCTCACAACATTGATCTCGCAGACAATAAGGACGATGATAGCCGTGGGCTTCGGCCTTATCATCATTTTCGTTATCAGACGCTCAAAGGCCCTTCTGTCAAGATATGTTGGCATCCATGTCGCAGTCATCTTCCAATTCTTCATGATGCTAATAGTCGGTATCACAATCTTATTCGCAACACTCGGCATATTCGACGTTTCACCCACCACACTGCTGGTCGGCGGAGGCATTGCCTCAATCATCATCGGCCTCGTGATATCCACTTTCGTCGGCAACATGCTCGCGGGCACCCTCGTGCTTATGACTCATCCCTTCGGAGTAGGCGATGCGGTCATGGTAAATAATGTTCCAGGCAAAGTTGAAGAGATAACAACCATGGTCACAAGGATAAGAAACGACATTGGAGGAGTAATGGTCATACCCAACACCGCCATAGTCCAAGGCGGAGTCATCATCACATCCTTCTCACCCTCAGACACGCCAGTGCGAGGAAGGCTCCCCTACTCTCTCGGCGACCGAGTCTTCACGACATACGTTAATCAAGAGGGAGTGGTCAAAGAGCTCACACCATTCTACACGAAGATTCTTCTGGACTCGGGTAAAGAACTCACGTTTCTGAACAGCAGTGTATTCACCGGAGCAGTTGCCGTAGCAAAAATCAGCAAAACCTGATAACCAAACACTTCTCGGGCCGCAAGCTTGTTCTGTCATGAGGAACTGTTGCGCAAGAAGCATCTTACTCCAAGAAAGCTGGGTGTAGGATTGTTCTTTTACTGTGTGTAAGTATGATTAGATTGTGAAGAAGATCGTGTCTAATTTTGAACAAGAGTTAATAATTTAAAGGTTGTTTGGGGGGCTGTAGATGATTGGGGCTTCATGTTGCAGTTCCAAGGAATTTTCACTTGGATGTACAATCTCTGTGTGCAGTATGGTTATTTGGGAATATTCATCATGAGTTTGGCTGGTGCCATGTCTATCATTGTGCCTGTTCCGGATACGATTGTTGTTTTCACTCTTGCGGGTTTGAAGGGTGGGGGTGATTGGGTTTTTGCGCCTCTGTTGATTGCTTTGGCTGCGACGCTTGGCGGAGCAATTGGAGAAGTCTCTGGGTATTTACTGGGTCTTAGTAGTAAGAAAGTTATATCTGGAAAATACAAGAAGAACGTGGATTTTCTGGTGAAGCTTTTTAACAGGTTCGGTGCCCTCGCGATATTTGCTTTTGCCTTGACACCCTTACCTGATGACATGGTTTTCATTCCGCTCGGCGCTTCCCGTTACAATCCAATCAAAGCTTTCGTGCCTGCCATAACTGGGAAATTGCTCCTGAGCCTAGCTGTGGCATACGGCGGCAGATTCTCCATAGGAATAGTCAGAGACATATTTGGCGTAGGAAACGACCTAACATCCATCGCGATAAGCACAGGCATCGGAATAGCATTTGCAATTGCATTGTTCAAAGTGGATTGGGCAAAGCGTTTCGAAAAGTACCTTCTCAGGCAACCCCATGAAGAGCAGCTTCCAATGGAGGTAACGTTTGACGATGAGACCGTGAAAACAGGAACAATCTACGGTTGGATTAGCCTCCTGAACTACAACAAACCCATCTAAAGCGCGCGCTGACCAGTTATAGCGTAAAATGGGAGTTTGCCTTTTACTGATAAGCGATAAATTTCATTGCGCGCTCCTCCTGTGTGAATGTAAAGGCGCACGCTACTCGAACTACGGTGTTGTTCAAAGCAAGTCGCATTGACTTCCCTCACACGAGTTTCGAAACAAAGCGCCTTCAACCAGAAAAGTCTAGAGGCAAACTATCCACTTATGAGCAAACATTGAGAGAGCGCGCTGTTGCTTTGTTTCTTTCAAACGCGCGCTGTTCATATTATCACGTTTTCATATCTTGCCCTTTGCAATGTAGATTGCGAGGTGGGCAAGACGATGACGCTTAACCTTGCGGAAGTAACGGGATAACAAGGATTCAGCAGATGCGTAGTCAAGTTTGGTCTTATCCTCTTCTAAGACTTCGTGTTCCACTTTCTCAACAAATTCCCCCATTGTAAGAGGATAATTGTCCTTTTGCGGATTAGAATAGGGAACGATGAATGCGAGACTTCCGTCCTTCTTCAAGACGCGATGAAACTCTTTCAAAGCGCGGCGGACATTTTCGGGTTCGCCATGAACTCTCAAAGCTTCAACAAAGTTATCCTTTAGAGGTATGTTTTCAACTGGGGCATCGAGAACAATGAGGTTAGCGCATTCGATGTTCAACTTCGCAGACTTGGGCTTGATCAAATAGATTTTTCCATCCTCAAGCACGTTGCTTAAGGAGGATATCATCCAGTCATAGAAGATTTTGGGTGCAACCACCAGGATTGTGTCGCCTCTGCCCACTTGCGAATCGAGCAAGCGTTGCAGTTTTCGAATGGCGCTCTTTTCAGGAGGAAGTTTCGACAAATATTGCATGTATTTGACATGAATGGTTTTGACTGCTTCCTTCAGCTCTTGATCTAGTTTCTCTGATCCTTTCTTGCCAAGCCTATACACCTTCCTTTCAGGCCCGAGAGCGCTTTTCATTTGGGTACCCTCCAGATAGCCCTCTGTCTCCATCTCACCGAGCACTCTATAGAGGTAGCTAATATTCGTCCTGAAGCCTCTCAACACCAATTGCTTCTGGACTTCATAGCCGTGCATTTCTGCAGTGCCAAGCATCTCTACAATCGTCTTCTTCAAATCGTCTTTATGCATCAAACAAACCAGCTATTCAAAAATCAGTACTATAGTAACATTGTCTTAGTAATTTATAGGTCCCGAACCTTCAATCCTCAATGCTAGATACACATAGAAGAACGTGAGAAAATGAGAAAAAGAAGAGCCCGCGCGGGGAGGTGAAACAGAATGAACAAAGGCAAACGCAATTATGTTGCGCTACTTCTTGCGACCATATTAGCAGTGTCAGTAGGTAGCATCGCCATGTTCACTATTCATGCACAGAGCGCTTCAGCAACTTCAGATCCATCCCCAACTATCACGCTCATTCCGCCCGCCGGACCCGTGCACACGCCAATAACCGTCAAAGGAATTGGATTCACATCCGGAGCCAAAGTAAATCTAACATGGTTCGGATACATTCTTGATGTCCCAGGCATCACGGGGCATGTGGGCAACTATCCCATAAAGATTGGGATAACAGTTCCTTCAAGCGGAAACTTCAGCACCACAATCATTGCACCCTATGACTTCTCTGATATCGCTCACTTCGTAAATGCTACCCAGAACGGCGTTGGAACAGGCATAACAAACGCTACCTTCACCATCATGCCGAGTCTGCAACTCAGCCCTCAGAAAACCGTGTACAAAGATGGTGACTCAATACTCCTTCAAGTATACGGAGGACCACTTGGAACAGCCGCGTATCAGATGGGACTCAACCCCATGAATGAAACAGACGTACTCAAATTCACCTATGACAACAACCTTTGGGGATTTGCAACATCGCACTTGACGACTGAAGGACCCGTAGTGACAGGAGGCTTCACAGGAGGAGACATCGGAGGAAACATAACAATCAGTTTCAAGGCAGTCGGATCAATGGGCTACCATGACATCAGAGGATACCTAGGCACAAAGGACAACCCGCCTGTACCATATCTACCATGCATAATAGGAGGCGAGGTCGAGTTCTACATCTGGAGTCCAACACAACCTTAGCCACAAGACTAGGCAAGCAAGAATGTCTAAAACTTTCCCCTCTTCTTTTATAGAGCATTTAACACACGCTGAATTCCCATTTGCACCAAGACTCTTTTGGGTGATGGTCTGGTGGGCATACGAGGCATTTTACTTTTGCCTTTGGGTTCAATGTTTTGGCGAAGCTGGTCAGGTAGCTAAACCGTACCTTCTTGCATGGGAACTCGTTCAGTCCTTTTCGTAAACGCGTCTCTTGGGTTCGACATCTGTCCACGCCGACGACTGCACTCTTACCCCTTATTTCAATGGTTTTGAATGGCTGATCCAGAGCCCAGCTTGACCTTTGCAAAAGCTCAATAATTTTTGTCATGTCGGAGTTTTCTTCAACTTCGAACATTTTCTGAAGGGTCTTTGCTTCTATTTCAGCCATGGCTTTCCATACATCAGCGTCAATGTCTGTTGCTGCCTCTGTGCCAAACTTTTTCTCGATGCCTAGAAAGTAGAGGCCGTCAACTCTCCACAGGTTTCTGATTTGAAGGAAAAAGTAGTCAAGCATCTTTTCGGGAGGCATAGAGGCAAGAATCTTTCGGTCATTGACACTTCCAGCAGGATACTCACTCACGGACGACACCACCACGCGTATAAACAACTTATCTTCACTAGTCCTTTAAAACAGATACGCAACGCTGTAATTCAGGGATTCATTTGGTTCATGCGTTACGGAAGAGACGTCTGAAGGTGTGAAGGGCTCTGAAACTCAAGCATATGAGATCGATTTGTAAAAAGACTGCGAAACCGTTTTTCTTGTTGCTAATTTGCTTGCTTATCTTCGGTTGCCTACTGTTCGCCGGAAAACCCTACGTATTTCCTCTGGCTTTTGCGACTTCAAGCAAAAAGATGGATGAGACGAGTTTTTTGACGGCAACTGACTCTTCTTTGAAAATATCTGTTTCTTCGCCCGAAAACAAGACGTACACGGTATCGAATTTGCCGCTGAATTTCTCCGTCGAGGTGTCGGCCTCGTGGGCTGCTTATAGTCTGGACGGGCAGGCAAATGTTACTATAGTTGGAAACTGGACATTGACGAATCTCGCTGAAGGGTCGCATTCAATAATTGTCTACGCAAACGACTCTTCCGGCGTGATGGGTTCTTCTGGAACAGTCTATTTCACCATTGGACAAGTTAGCGTTTTAGAAATGGCTACACTCGGCATAATTCAAGGCTTGACAGAGTGGCTGCCCGTGTCGAGCACGGCTCACTTGAAAATAGCTCAAAACCTCATGGACCTTCAAGTCACGCCGCTCTTAGACGTGACTCTGCACCTCGGGACGCTGATTGTGGTCCTGTTCTACTTCAGAAAAGACGTCAAAAACATACTCAAAGCTCTAGTCCATCTGGACTTTAAGTCAGAGGATGGCCGCTTGATACCGCTAATAATTGTGGCAACTATCCCAACGGGAATAATCGGCGTGCTCTACGCAGAATATCTTGAGAGCAATTTCCAAACGCTACTCATAATCGGCATAACATTCCTTTTTGGTGCCACATGGCTATACACTTCCAGAATAGGAAAAGAAAACGTCAATACGATAACCTCTTCGATAGCCTTCATCATGGGCATAGCTCAAGGACTCGCGAGTTTTCCGGGACTCTCCAGAAGCGGCGCCACAATCTCAACCGCCCTAATATTGGGTTTGAAGAGAGAAAAAGCATTCAAGTTTTCATTTCTGCTTTCAATTCCTGCAATAATAGGAGACACAGCGTTTGAAGCCTACCACGATCGCGGACAATTCGCCATCCAAAACATAAGCTCCGCAGGTCTTCTAATCGGCATCGTTCTGGCAGCAGTTGCAGGTTACTTTGCAATAAGACTCGTCTCCAACCTCGTAAGGAGCAAAAGATTCCATTACTTTGCATTTTACACTTGGATACTCGGAATAACGCTAATCGCCCTTACGTTGGCTGGGATTCTAACCACTTAGGCTTGCCCTGCAAAAACTCCGTCAAAAACGCCGCAAATTTGCCGTTGCTCCCATACACTTCGTCAATTTCCTCGTTCACTAAAACCCTGAAGCCCTTCTTCAAAACCTGCGAGATTCCTTCAGCCACACCTGCATTTCTCCCTCCATCCTCCAATTTTGCCCTCAGTAAGTCACATGCATCGATGAATCTTCTATGTGTCAGAACAACCCACCTATCATCATCTAAATAAGGTCCACAAACCGTGTCATCGTTCCCCAGGTATTTCGAGACGAATTTGTCACATTCCTCCTCCTTGTTCAGTGGAGGACCCAAATGCTTCACAACTGACCCGAGGCAACAATTCTCCAGATCAAACACGAAAATGTTCAAGCCTTTCTCGTCGCTCCAGGCAGTGTCTCGCAGAATTTCAAAGTTGTTCAGTAATAGAAGCTTACGAAGAGACCTTTGACTCTTATACAACTGACCCCACAGCACATCAGGAACGCTCTTGGCACAGTCAAAAACAACAAAAACTATCGATGATCCTCGATTCTTCAAGATGGCCTTCACATCTTTCTTGCCAAGGGGGGTTGTTTCTGGCGGGCAAAAGTAGTCCTTTTTCGGGTTCTTAAGAAACGATCGTGCAGCAGCTGTGAAACCGTAGAGCTTCTCCGCTTGGACAGCCGAGGCCACGTTTCTTGTTCTGTCGATGGGATCGACAACTACTAGGGGCTCCTCGAAAAGAACAGCGAGTTCGTTTTCCCTACTCCTATAATGGTTCTGGATATCCAAGATTGTGCGTTGTTTGTGCTTGGCGAAGACTTCAAGCGTCTTAATAAAAGTGCCATAACGGAGAATTAGCAGTTCACATAGGTAGCCGCTGAAGCCTCCAATCTTGATCTCGGCGCCATATACTCCAGTCCCCTTCATGAACTTCTTCAGCAGACGCACCTCGCTGTGCATTTGTTCGTCCAGATGATTCTTGACATAGTCAGTGTGAAATGGTGTCCTGTCTGTCGCGCTCAACCATTCCCCCATATTCGTGGCATAGCATGGAACGATGTTCACTGACACGCCATCAACTATAGCTTCAAGGTAAGGGTGTTCTGCGAACCTCTCAATCTGTTCATAGCCTTCTGTCGCGTCCCGAGCAATCTTCAGGCAAATATCACCAAGCAATTTACGTGGAATCGAAAGAGGAACTCTCATGAAAACGTCGATGTCCATTTCCCGGCTCAACCACGTGTCTTTGGCGAAAGATCCTTCGACTCGAACTTCAGCCTTGACGCCAACAGACTTTGCAGCTGATTTAACCTTGTCTTCCAACTTCTTAGCTAGACGTTTCATCTTGGCGCGTTCAACGGGCTTGGGCGTAACGTTTTTGAGAACACTTTCGAGGACTTCTCTCGATTTCTCAGGCATCCACTGATCCCTCTTCTCGGGCTTCTGGACAAAATTCTCTGAGCGACGAATAGATTGGTCCTCTAGGCGTTAACTCGCTTTTCTTAAGCCGCAAGCAAGCAGCTCTCAAGGTTCCAAATTCGTAATTCTTGTTTTCCATAATCAGTTTGGCAAGTTCGGCTTTGTTTCTCCCAGATCTGACCCTGGCAATTGTAAGGTGTGGGCTGAAACCTTTCAGGTCAGGCGCGAAGCCTAGGCTCTGGAGGTGAGGCTCGAGCTGAGTGAAGATTCCGCGCAGTTCGTCTGAGCCTTCTGTTAAGCCTGCCCATACAACGCGTGGATACCGAACGTCAGGAAAGGCGCCTAATCCGCAGACCTTGACATTGAAAGGAGCGAACTGTGTTTTTTTCATTTCGTCATAAATCTTGTCTACGGTCGCCGCGGAAATGTTTCCTAGAAACCTGATGGTTATGTGGATGTTCTCAGGCTCGACTGTCTTCAGATCCGCACCAGTTTCCGCCAGTAGCTTCTGCACTCTTGTCAGTTGCTTCAAAACGGATTCGTTGTCAATCTCAAATGCTAGGAAACTCCTTATGGGTTCTGACAAGTACATTCCCCACTTCTGCACTGTTTTGTGTGATAAATGCTTTTAACGTAAAAAAGACTATCTCTCGACAAACGCGATATTTCCAAGGTCACAGAAATGGATGAACCAAAGCTCGTCGTGGGCGTGGCAGGGATGCCTGGCTCAGGAAAATCACTTGTTATGAAAGTTGCCGAGGAAGACGGCTACGGCACTGTCGTTATGGGCGATGTTGTAAGAGAGGAGGCGAAGCGTCGCGGTCTGGAGCCTACGCCTGAAAACATCGGCAGAATAATGCTGGAACTGCGAGAAAGGGAAGGAAAAAACGTCATAGCGAAACGGTGCATCCCAAAGATAAGGGAGATCAAGAAACCCAAAGTCATCGTCGACGGCCTAAGAAGTCTAGACGAGGTTGAAGAATTCATGAACCATTTTCCACAGTTCAGCCTAATAGCCATCTACTCATCGCCAGGAACGAGGTTCCAGCGACTCTACCGAAGGCGAAGGAGCGACGATTCAAAAGGCTGGGAAGTCTTCCACCAAAGAGACATGCGTGAGTTAAGCGTTGGACTGGGCAACACAATCGCCTTGGCAGAATACACAATTGTAAATGAAGAAACATCGGACATCGCCAGAAACATGGCCGAAAAAGCTCTCAAGAAGGTGGAGGAGAAATGGAAGAAATAAACCTTCACATAGAGGTTGAAATAAACCCCACTGAATCCTTGGAAAAAATCAAGACAGCCGTCACGAACGTGTTCGGAAACATGGACTTTCAAGTCAAGCCACCTCATGATGCACGCCTACTCATAGGTGAAGCGAAAGGAAAGCAATCCCTCGTAAGATTCTCTGAGTTGCTACGCCGTGAACACATCCGCGCAGCAGCTCGAACCGTTTTTTCAAGGAACGTCGAGAAGAAGAGCATCTATTTCTGTCTGAACAAGCAGGTTGCCTACGTGGGGCATCTCTCTTTTTCTAATGAAACGGCAGAGTCTCCACTTGGACCAATAAAAGTGAGAATAGACTGTGGCGATCCCAGGGAAATGGTTGAATGGCTCACCTCGATGTAGAAAAGGACTGGTGATGGTTTGTCGGCGAAAGCAACGATAACAGATAATGGTGCGGTGATTCTGGGCAGAAGCGTCGCTTGCGATGCTTTCGAAGCCACTAAGCCTTTGAGGGTGGTTACTCATGCTCACGCAGATCATATGACAGGACTGAGACAGAGTCTGAGAGCTTGTGAACAGGTTCTGATGACTAGGGCTACGAAAGACATGATAGACGTTATGAAAACCCCCCTTTTTCTGATGGGGGGCTCGGTCGAAACGCTCGATTACGGTAAACCCATGAATTATGGTGAAGAAGCCATCACCTTCTTCCCAGCCGACCACATACTTGGCGCAGCACAAATTCTGGTTGAAGATACAGATAGAAAACGGATTGTTTTCACTGGTGACTTCAGGATAGACGATACACCTGTTCTTGAATCTGACATCCTTGTCATTGAAGCCACTTATGGGAGCCCCTGCTGCAAAAGGTCCTTCCACGGCGACGTGAAGGCTTCACTAGTGTCTTTGGTGGAGAAGGGTCTGCGCCAAGGAACTGTATTTGTTTTCGGTTACCATGGAAAGCTTCAGGAAGTCATGGAGATCTTGCACGGGGCTGGCTTAAACGTTCCCTTCGTAGCCCCGGAGGCTGTTTTCCAAATCTCAAAGGTTTGTGAAAAGCATGGTATGCGCGTTGGAAAGCTTGTAAGCTCAACAGAACCCGACGCCCAAGAACTGCTTCAGCAGAACTCGAGATGCGTCGCTTTCTACCACATGAACTCCCAAAACAACGTTGGCGAAAACAGCTTCCGAATCATAGTAAGTGGATGGGAATTCGGTTCGGCAGTCCGTCAGACAGGCATAAGAGAATACTCCGTTGCATTAAGCGACCATTCAGACTTCAACGGTTTACTCGAATACGTGAAACGCTCAAAGCCTGAATATGTCATAACGGACAACTTCCGCGTCAGCCACGGCGAGACCCTTGCCAAAGAAATACGAAAGAACCTAGGAATATCCGCGACAGCTCTTCCAACAAGAAACCTTCCCTAGCATGCGCTTCTAATGCTCGCTTTGGATGTTTCCTGCCGGCTGGCAAGATGCTGGTTTCAAATGATTTTCTGTAATACTAGGTGAGGAAGAGAATCTTTTTTGGTGCCAAAACCATGCGGTTCTTGCCGTTGGCTAAGGCTCCAGTCATTATCTCCGCCGTTTTTTGAGCCATAGAATCTCTTAGATCTAACGATGCCTCTGTTTCTATTGTGTAGTGATTGGGCGAGGATTTTGCCAAAGTTTAAAAAGCCGAGAAGGTTCCATGTGTGAATCATCTCTTGGAGGAGATAACGAGACGAATAAATCATCTTTGATGTCTGGGTTCTATAAACTGAACCCAAAGGAACGCGTGGCATTCGTCAAGGAGTTCGCCGGACTTACTGATGAAGAGGTTTTGCTGTTGCAGAATACCGGTTCTTTACCCATTGATGTAGCAGATCGCATGATAGAGAACGTGGTTGGCGCTTTTCCTTTGCCACTTGGGATTGGAACAAACTTTCTGATAAACATGCGTGACTACCTGATTCCCATGGTTATTGAAGAGCCATCAGTGATAGCTGCTGCAAGCTACGCTGCGAAGATGGTGAGGGACGGAGGTGGTTTCCATACCAATAGCACCTCGCCAATAATGATTGGGCAAATTCAAGTCGTGAACATAAGGGACCCGTATGCCGCGAAGATGCGGGTTCTGCAGTCAAAAGACGAAATTCTGAGGAAAGCAAACGAGCAGGATCCGATGCTGGTTTCGGCAGGCGGCGGCGCGAAGGATATGGAGGCAAAAATAATCAACACCACAAGGGGACAGATGCTCATAGTAGAAATCCAAGTGGATTGCCGAGATGCGATGGGTGGCAACGCTGTTAACACGATGGCCGAGGCGGTAGCTCCCCTGGTAGAACGCACGGCTAAAGGTCATGTCAATTTAAGAATCATATCCAACTTGGCCACAAAAAGATTGGTAAGAGCTTCTTGTCTCGTGCCGAAAGACTCCGTCGGAGGAGAAGAAATCGTGGACGGCATTGTAGACGCCTACGCCTTCGCAGCTGCAGACCCCTATAGAGCGGCCACTCACAACAAAGGAATCCTGAATGGCATAATCGCAGTAATCCTAGCGACGTGTAATGATCACCGTGCAATCGAAGCCGGCGCCCACGCCTATGCGGCGAAGACAGGGCACTACACCTCGCTTTCGACATGGGAGAAAGACGAGAACGGCGACCTCGTCGGCTCCATTGAGCTTCCAATGGCCGTGGGTCTGATAGGGGGAGCCGTGAAGACCCATCCAATAGCCAAAATCGCGCTGAAGATTCTAGGGGTAAAGACAGCAAACGAGTTCGGCGAAGTCCTTGCAGCCGTCGGTCTTTCCCAGAACCTCGGGGCCTTGCGTGCACTGGCTCACGAAGGCATACAGCGTGGTCACATGTCACTTCACGCCAGAAACATAGCAGTGATGGCTGGAGCAACAGGGGAGCTTGTCGATAAAGTCGCTGCAAAAATGGTTGAAGAACGGAAGATCAGAATGGACAGAGCCAAGGAACTCATTGATTACTACAACAAGGAAAAATAAGAGAAGGTACGCTTCCTTCTGGCTAAGGCGATTAACATGAAGATAGTTCTCGGGCCTGCCTCGACACAACTTGGAGAACTGATAGCGCAAAACCTCAAAGCTCAAACCGTACCCGTCGCTTCCAAAACTTTTCCAGACGGCGAAAGCTACATTCGTTTGGAAGGCAAAGTCGAAAACGAGGACATATCCATTGTACAAACAACAAGCCCGCCTCAAGACCCGAAACTCATTCAATTGGCCTTTATAGCAGATGCAGCAAGAAGAAACGGGGCCAGAAGCATCACAGCAATAGTGCCCTATCTGGCCTATGCGCGACAGGACAAAATCTTCCTGAAAGGCGAGGCGATAAGCGCAGAAACCGTAGCCCGCATGCTAGAAGCAGCAGGTGTAGACCGGTTGATAACGGTAAATATCCATCAAGAAAACGTGCTGTCCCGCTTTCCATTCCCTGCAAAAAGCATCTCCGCGATATCCGCCCTAGCCGAATACTTCCTGAAAAAAGGATGCGCAGGAGCTTTTGCTCTATCGCCAGACGCGGGTGCAGCGCACCTAGCCGAAGAGGCGAGAAAAACCCTGGGCGGGGATTTCGGATACCTAGAGAAAAACAGGGATCGGTACACGGGGCAAGTCACGATGAAGTCGAAAAACTTCGATGTGAAAGACAAAATCGTGATCATCTTAGACGACATAATTAGCTCAGGAGGAACCATGGCAACGGCGGCGAAGATAGTGAAAGAGTTCAGTCCCAAAGAAATCTATGTCGCATGCGTTCATCCGCTTCTCATCGGCGAAGCAGAGAAACTGATACTTCATGCAGGGGTCCAAGAAATCGTGGGCACCGACAGCGTTCCGAGCACTGTGAGCCGCGTTTCGCTTTCCTCAATCATAAGCCATGAGCTCGCAAAATAAAGGAGTGCGAATGTGGCTAGGCTCTTTCTTCTATTATCAGGTGAGCACGAGAGTCTTCCCGTATCCGAAGTAAAAGCAATACTCGAAGCCGAAGGTTACCAATACACAATCCTTGAAAAACTCGACCAAATCCTAAGACTTGAAGCAGACTCTGCTTCCGTGGAAGCCCTTAGACATCGAGCCGCCTTCACCAGAATCTGCGGACTCGAGCTGCTAAACTGTAACTCAAAAATGAGCAGCATAATCAAAGCCGTACAGCAAGCACCTTTCGAAGAAACATTGAAAAACAACGAANGCTTCGTCGTGCGCATAAAGCATATCAAAGAATATTCCGCAGAAATCAACGGAATGGCACTGGAAAGAACGCTCGGCAGAATAATACTTGAAAGATGCCCAGAGGCTCGAGTGAACCTGAAGGCACCGCAAAAGAAATTTGTCGGCACAATAACCGATGGAAGATTTGTTTTTGGAGTAAACCTGGCCGAAATTCAGGCCAAACCATTCGTAGAAAGACGTCCCAGAAAGAAACCTTTTTTCCACCCATCTGCCATGCAAGCAAAGCTTGCAAGATGCATGATTAATCTGGCGAGACCCAAAGCTGGATATTCCGTTCTTGATCCTTTCTGCGGAACCGGAACCATGCTGATCGAGGCCAAACTCATCGGTTGCCAAGCACTCGGTTTTGACGTTCAACGTCGCATGGCAAGGGGAACGATGAGAAATATGGCCCATTTCCACATTGAACCAGACGGCATAATGATTGCTGACGCAAAATACCCGCCTCTAAAAGAGGTTGACTGTATCGTCACAGATCCACCATATGGCATATCTTCGACCACGATGAAGCGAACCACAAAGCAGATTATCAAAGAAGTGTTGACAGCTGTACACGGATCGTTGAGTGGCAGAGGAAGAGTCTGCATGGCAGCCCCGAAAAAGCTGAGCATATCGAACGATATCGCAAATCTTGGATACAGATGTTTGGAATCACATTTTGTCTATGTTCATCGAAGCCTGACACGAGAAGTAGTCGTGTTCGAGAAGGTGTAGAATTTGAGTCTGCAAATTGTCTTTCTAGGAACAGCCGCTGGCGTTCCCACGCCCAGACGAGGACTTCCCGCAATCCTCGTCAAACGTGAAAGCGAGCAACTAGTATTCGACTGCGGCGAAGGCGTCCAACGACAGATGCTCCTAACTGGAGAGAATCCAAACAGAAGCCTGAAAATCTTCATAACACATATGCATGGAGATCACGTCCTAGGTCTGCCCGGCCTGCTTCAGACCCTGTCCTTGCTTAACAGAGAAAGAAAACTCGACGTCTACGGACCCCCCAAAATCGAAGATTTTCTGCAGGCGATCAAAGAAACAGTCCAATTTGTCCTGACGTTCCCCTTAGAAATTCATGAAATCGAAGAGGAAGGCATCATTTGTGACGAAAAAGAATACTATGTAGAAGCAATTCGGTCAAAGCACATTATTCCCGGCTTCATATATGCCTACGTTGAAAAGATGAGGCCCGGCAAATTCTATCCTGCCAAAGCCGAAGCCCTAGGCGTGCCTCAAGGTCCTCTATGGGGGAGACTCCAGCGTGGACAGAGCGTCACTGCAAAAAATGGGCATATAGTGAGGCCTGAAAACGTTCTAGGTCATTCCCGCAAAGGCAGAAAGATAATCTATACAGGCGACACTCGTCCCTTCAAACGTCTTGAAACATTCGCGTTAAAGGCAGATGTGTTGATTCACGAGAGCACCTTAGGAGAAGAGTTGGTGAAAAGGGCAAAAGAGTACGGTCACTCAACTCCAGGACAGGCGGCCACTTTGGCCAAGAAAGCCAAAGTCAAGAAACTGATTCTAACACACATCAGTCAGAGATACAAGGATCCGAATAAAGTGCTCAAACAAGCAAAAAAAATCTTCAAGAATACCATTGTCGCAGAAGACTTTATGAAGATTGAAGTCCCGCCTCTCTAAGAGAAAAGTCGCCTTAGTTTCTTCACGCTTTCCTCAATATGCTCGATAGACTCTATCATTACAATTTTCTCAAAAGAAGCTCTCTTCAAATGCTCCACAACCATATTCCAGTCCACGTTACCATAACCCAGACCCAGATGCTCATCGGATTTGCCATGATTGTCATGGGCATGCACGTGAGCAATCCTGCCTGAAAACTCGGACAGAAAGCCTTCAAGTTGACCGACAACGTTAGCATGTCCAGTATCAAGAACCAATCCTACGTTTTCATCAATATCAACATAGAATCTTCTGAACTCCTCAACATTTTTCAGCACACACCCCTGCATTATGTTTTCAACACAAGCCGCAACACCATGATCTTTGGCAAATCTGAACAGCAAACGGATGTTTTTCATGTTCTGGGTCCAGTCCATGCCCGGATAAAACATGCTAGTAGCAGTCGTCATGCCTGGATGGAAAACCCATATATCCGATTCCAAAGCGCTCGTACTGATAATGGACTTCTTTAGCCTTCTCATAGTAGTTCTGAGCAGGGAACCTGATGGCAGAGCTATGTTTATGCCGACAAAGGGAGCATGGATTGTGTATTTCTTTTTGTAGGAACGTTTTATGTCGTTTAATGTCAAGATTCTCTTCTTGTCCAAGGAATGAAAACCATCATCAACCAGCTCTACATATGTTGTAGGACTCTTTGGAATTTGCTCTGCCATCTTATCGAACGTTTCTCCAAGAGAGTACAACATTGAAAGACCGATTTCGGGTCTGCCCATCTTGCGCACCAACGTGTCGTTTAAGAATCCGAATTCGATGCTTATAACTTGATTCGTTTGAGGACAAAGTTAAGCGAGTACATGCCGAGGAAATAGACTTCTATATGCAATGCTTTCTAGCCTTGTCAAATTACTAGAGGAAAAAGGCATCTCGACGCAAGCGGAATATGAAAATCGAATCATGAAAAAAGTAAAAATCAAATAGTCTCTCTGAACCCAAGAATAGAAGTATTCGAAGGTTAATGTGTGTTGGGGCAACCGCACATAGCCGAGGTTAAGGCTGGAAGGACTCTATCAGCTGCAATATAGTAGTAGACAGTTGTCATTGGTGAACTGTCCTTGACCATAATCACGTCTGAAAGCTTCTCTACTGTTCCATAGACCGCCACTGACATAGAGTTGTTAGAAGATAACATGCCCAAGCTCCAGTTCATGACGTTAGAACTCGCATTCACTTCGATGCTTTCACCAGCGGAACTGAGTCTATATAACCAAGGCGAGTTGAAAAGAAAGGCATCGAAGTCAGTGGACTTACTAAGATTGCCTTCAACAATGACTGTCCTGTTAACCCAGTCCGAAGGATAAGCCATAATTTCACCTACCGTAATCGTATCTTGCTCTTTTATCCTGAACACATAGACCTCGAAAAAAGTAAGAGCTATGACCACCGCCACTGCAGTTCCCGAAATAATAGCTTTCCTTCCCAAATTCCTCACTTCCACTGTTGGTTGAAACAGTTTTGACTCTTAAGGTTTATGACAGCCAATTAACTCATGGCTTACCCTGTTGGGTAACTTGGCAGTACCTGGCTTGAGAAGTGCTCGACATCTCTGAGTTCAGAAACTGATGATCTAGCGTCTCCTTTGTCCTTCTCGAGAATTAACGTGCTTCAGACCTCCTTTAAGGCACTGCCTCGTCTTTGGCGACGTGGATTTACAACCAGCTACCCAAGTTTTCGAGCCCGAAGCTAGGAGAAAAGTGTTGACGCCATGGGCCGCCTGTGGTTCTGAACTGGTTAGTTCGGATTCCAGCAGCGATTTCAACAAATTCAGGCAGTATCAAGTTCACAAATTCGAGTGTCGGCTTTCCCAGTGTCAGCCCTTTGCACATTGGGTCTGCGTACACAAATAATGGTTTTCCGTAGTAGAAATAGAGGGCCTCATTCTGATATCCATAATGGGGTTCTGAGGAAATCTTGAAAGGCCACAACTGACAGGCTCTGGGTTTCATGTGTTGCAGCCCACATAAGCCGATTCTTGAACCGTTGTTTAGGAAGGCGCAAGAGCCGTCATTTTTTCGATTTATGAACAGCTTGTTTACACCTGAGACAGTGCACTCTGCACCATAGTTGCTGACTATTCCCAGCCATTCTTGGAAGTTTATTACTACGCTATAGAGTCTGCAACAGTCTCCGCATGAAGTGCATTTCCAGTCTGCAATGCGCCGCCACGGAACATACTGCATTTTACGTTCACTAATTGGAATCAGAAGTTCGTGTCTCTTATAAAATCTGTTTGCTGAAAGGTTTCAGTTTTTCAGAGATTTCAAGAGGGATTTTAGTCGCTTTCCCCGTGTTTCTGTCGGCCGTAACAACTACGAAATAGCCCATTGCAAGCAGCTCTAAGCTTTCCTTGTTCGTTACGCTGAATCCCAGTTTTGCGGATTTCTCCCTGAGTTCTTCAACTGTCAACTCGACTTCGAGCAAGTCGCCGTATCTTGCCGGTTTCTTATATTGGCAGAAGGCCTCGACTCTTGGGAGCCACAATCCTTTGCTTCTAAAATCTGAAAAATTGAAGCCTAGAGAACGGTAAAATTCTTCCTCAGTTCTCTCGAAATATACAAAGAACTTTGAGAAATGTACCACCTGAGCCGCATCGGTATCGACCCAAGTTACCCTGAATGTAGTTTTGAATGAGGCTAGGGACATGAATTCTCCTCTGGCTAAGGTTTTTTGTAGAGATAAATTGTGTGTGAAGGAAAGCCGAGTGTCTGGTTTTCGCAGAAGTTCACGACTTTAATTGGTTTCCAACCGACAACTTCATAGTCATGGGAGACTATGCGCACGCCTCGTTTCAGTTCAGATTCAAGTTTACCCTTGATCTTCTCATTTGCACTTGTTGTCAAGTAGAGAAATATGACATCGGCTGAAGTCAAGTCGACCTGAAGCATGTCGCCGTTGACCAATGTTATTCTGTCCTGCAAGTTCTGTTCGTAGACAGTGGCTGAGGCCTTTTTGGCAAGATCCTCTCGCAGTTCTACGCCGACGGCTCTTGCTCCAAAGTCCTTTGCGGCCATTATTACGGTTCTGCCGTCGCCAGCCCCGAGGTCAAAAAAGATTTCTCCTGGTCTTAGATCTGCCAACATCAGCATTTGGCGCACTACTTGGGGTGGGCTGGGAACAAATGGAGCTATGAACAATATGCATGACCTCCGCTGTCTACAGTTATCAGCTGCTTCTGTAACCATGGACCTTGTTGCATTAAACACTTTCTATCTTTCAAGAAACGTAAGTGGCCTTCTTTGGCGGAGGCTGCCGAGCCTCGCCACACTTCAGACAACTCTGAGCACAGAGCTCAAGATATTTCTCCTCCTGTCCTGAACCTGCAGCTTCAGCAGCTTTGAGGCAGATTTCACATGGTTCTGCGCAGCCTTCTTCACGACAAAGCTTCGATATCGAAAGGCAGATGTCCTGAACATCCTTCGGCTCAAGCACAGCACGATTCGTGCGGACCAGCAAGCACATTTCTCTTGCCAAAACACAGGTCTTAACGTACTTGACTCTTTCAAGGACTTCTTCTCGAAGCTTCTTACGGCTTATTTCCAAATCAGTTTTCATCTCGTCGCAAATAACAACTAGGCACAAATGGGAAGGGATTCATTTAAAACTTATTGTAAGTCTCACTCATTGACAGAACACTTTCGCTTGAACACTTATTTTTCAAAACATCGGTTCATATTGCAGTTCTAAAGGAAATCTACTCCTCAAACCTAGCGTGAGTTCTTTTTGTCTGAAAACTTCTGCTTTGTATTTCTACCAGAATCTCTTGCTCAGGGCCTTGCGTTCAGCTTCGAGAACGAGTTCGTAAAATCTGTCGTTGAGTTTAGTTTCTTTCTCCATAATGGTTTTGACGTCCGGAGGCTGAATCCTTCTCGCGCACAGGGCAACAGCCGCAGGCTTTCCGTATTTCTCTATGAGGTTGGCCGTTTGTAAAGCATAGTCGTGCAGTTTTTGTTCGTTCTTGGTCAATTGTTCCGTGCCCTTTTCCGCGATTGACTGTGCCTTTTCTTCCTCAACCTTCAGCAGCCCGATGGCTGGCGACCCGCATCTTGGGCACTTAGGCTTGTCTGGCAAATCCTTTGTTGTCAACGTCTCAGTGTAGTTCCAGCAGTTTGTGCAGAGAAAACTCGCTGTTTCATTGAGTAATCTTGCTCTTGCGGATTCCACGAGTACGGCCCGCATTCTTTCAGGCGGGATTAAATCTGTTTTCATGCTGATTCTTTCAATCCCGTCGCGGGCAATAGGTGACACCTTACCGTCTGTTGTTATTTTTTGAACGGTTATCTTACCGTTTCTAATATCAGCAAGAATGTTGACGAGTTTTTCCGAATCCAGGTCTTTTGTGAACACTTCTTTCAGGGCTTCCTCATGGATCGGTGTACCCTCGAAGCTCTTCACGAGTTTTTGAAGGCTTACGCTGCCGAAGTCAGCCCATTTCTTGAGAGCTCCAAATCTGCGTGCCACGTGTATAATTCGCCTCTTGAAGAGGCCTGTTTTCACTGTCGCCATGGTAAGGCTGGCTTTGACAGATTGCGCTGTTAGCTCTCGCATTTCAGTGAATAGCGTAACGACTTGCTCGGCGTTGATTGCGCCCATGGTTTGAACAAAAATCCTGTATGGATCATGCTGAACCACCGCTGTGTACCCCATCTTGTCAGAAATCAGCTGGCCCAAAAGCTGCGCCAACGCCCTGTTCGCGAGAGAACCGAAGTTGGCGTGAATCAGAACAAATTCACCCCAGTCCTCGAGGATTATTCGTTTGTCGGTTGGAAGGGGGAAGCCCGAAGTCAAATGCTCAAATGTGTCTGCTAATGCTTTTTTAATGACATCTCTGTCGGCAGGGTATTGCTTACTAAGCTCTGTCGCAATGTCCTCAAGCGAGATGTTCTTTCTCCAATTCTCCTCGACGAACCGTCTCATGGAACCGACTTCCTGCGAGACTTCAAATGGCACGGGGATCTCCTCGCCTATCCAACTTGGAATAGCACCCGTCGGATCGTCTATAGGTTTGACGTGCACTCTCTCCTCTGAAACGTTTTGGATTATCCACGGGCTGCCCCTGATAATGAATTTTGTTCCAGGTTTGCCGAATTCAGCCATGAATGCCTCATCCAAAACTCCGACTGACGAGTCGGTTGTTTCATCGACAACGAGGAACTGCTTCTCCTCCGGAATCATGGACAAGTTATCGAAATAGTATTCGAAGAGTGCTTTGGTCTGTCGTGGTTTCAAAACAATTTTGTCCTCGAAGGACACCCATGCTAAGCGCGGGAAGCGTTGATGCATGTATCGCAGGACTTTTTCGACGTCCTCGACGGTCAGGTCTTCATATGGATATGCTTTGTTGAATAGTTCTCGGATCTCTTCGAAACTGAGTCGTCTATTCTTTAGAAGCAGACCTGCGATTTGGTGAGACAGAACGTCGTAGGGCTTGTGAGGAATCTGAACTGGCTCCAAATCCTCCTCGAAGGCTTTCTTCGCTATGGCCATAGCTTCTAGTGCGTCATCAGAGTCCAATGCAACTATGATTCCTTCAGCTGCACGGCCGATTCTATGACCGCTTCTGCCCACACGCTGGATGAGCCTAGTTGCTTGTCTTGGGCTCATGTATTGAATCACGAGATCTATGCTGCCCACATCTATCCCTAGTTCCAGAGAGCTGGTGCATACTAGTCCTTTCAAGTCGCCGCTCTTCAACCCCTTCTCAGCGGCTATACGGGAGGGTTTAGCAAGTGAGCCGTGGTGAATCGACACTGGAAAATTGATGTTCCACACTTTGAATCTGCTGGCAAGTACTTCTGACACCGCACGTGTATTGGTGAACAGCAGCACGGATTTGTGGTTCTCGATAAGATCTCGGATGATGCGCAGTCGCGCTGCAACCTCCGGATGAGTGTAGAGCTGCCCCGACAAACGCGCGTCTTCGTCATCAGGCGTTGGAAAGATAACTTTCAAATGCATCAATCTTGCGACAGGAACTCGAACAATTTGGACGTTTCGACCTGAGCCGACTAGAAATTTACCAACTCTTTCGGGGCTGCCAATAGTTGCGGAAAGACCGATCAACTGGAAGTCTCTGCCTATCATTGCTCTGAGCCGTTCTAGGGCAAGTGCCAGCTGAGTTCCGCGTTTGCTGTCCGCCATTTCATGTACTTCGTCGATTATCACCCACTGCACTCTCTGAAGGTGTTGACGCATTATCCAGCCTGACAGAATTGCCTGCAAAGTCTCAGGGGTCGTTATCAGAATGTCTGGAGGACTTCTGGATTGACGCACCCTTTCTTTGGTCTCAGTGTCTCCATGCCGGACAGCCAGTTTTATGTCAAGATTGTTGCACCACCACTCAAATCGCTCAAGCATGTCTCTGTTCAGGGCCCGCAACGGAGTGATATACAGCACTTTTATTCCCGGAGTTCCCTGCTGATGCTGCAGCAGTGTGCTCAGGACCGGCAGGAACGCAGCCTCGGTCTTCCCGCTGGCTGTAGGTGAAATCAAAAGAACGTTTTTCCCCTGAAGAATCAAAGGGATCGTTTTTTCTTGGGGTTCTGTCGGTTTCAAGAACCCCTTCTGATCAATGAGTTTGCGAACCGGTCTGACGAGTAATCCAAAAGCGTTCACTTGATCGGTACTCAATAACTGTTTAACCTGCCTGGAAACCAAATGGAATAAGCCAGGAGTCTCATGTAAAAGCATTTTGGAGACACCTGCTCCAACTCGAGAAGATGAACGTAGTGAGTTAGGAACATCCAAGAAATCCAGCTCCTAATATACGAATTCGATTCCACCACAATCCCATGCTTGTGTTACAGAACCAAGTTGCCTCAGCAAGGATGATGGAAAGTTATTTATCCATCATCCTCAGAAACCATGAATGTTAAAATGTATGGAGGAAATTGAATGGGAAAGTGTCCGAAGTGTGGAACTGAAGTCTCAAAGCCGAAGAAGACTTGGAAGATGGCGGGTCGACCAGACAAAGCAGGAAAGAGAATGGAGCTTGAGATAGGGCTTTACGAATGCCCAAAGGACCACAAGCAATTCCGAGAAGTTCTCAGCAAGAGAAAGATTTAACATCTCCCATGGCTGCTGAAAGGCTCAGCCATCCCTATTTTTCCTAAAAGAAGCGTTAGGTTTTGAATTGCTATAGGCCTGGCTTCCAAGAGAGCACACGAATGATGTATATCCTTGCTAGCAGTGAGGGTTCAAGCGATTGAGGAAAATGAATACCTTTCATGCAAGAATCTTTGGCATTTTGACTCAAAGTCTCTTCTGTTTTGGTGAAGTTTGCGTTGGAAACTGACTATGTTATGCTCGCGTCGCATCTGGTGGTGTGCTGGATCCAGCCACATCGTTGTAGCGGTCAGGTTCGTCCTTTCGCGGCGTCTTTGAGTGTTGGAGAATTCATCAATTGCCAGAGGGTCAATTCTCAGGGCGTCTGATGATCGATTGGTGATTCTTTTCTAAAACCTTCGGCTTTCCACTTGTCGAGTGGTTTCATCTGCCAGTCCCAGCAGGAAAACCATTGAGAAAACCAGAATGGCCATGAATATCTTGTATTCCAATCCAATATTCAAGTAGAAAACTATGAAAAAGAACGCTGCCATGATTGCAAAGGATAAGAACTCCCTGATTGTATGCTTTTTCATTTTCTTTTCATCTTTCTGGTCCACTGTAAATCCTTTCTTATTAACCTTGTTGCGTTTGGACCTTGCCAAGTTAGACGTGGATGGACAGTCTTAGGCGACGGGGCTGGGAATTTGAAGGGCTCACTTTGCGAGGAAGTTAATGTGTCTAAAGGTGTTGTAGCTTAACGAATCTCAACTAGTGTGCGTGTTGCAGGCAGCGTTGGCAAAGTGGAAGTACGCGTTCCTGTGAAGATTTGAGGGTTATCCTGGAGCATGAGTTTTGCGCTGATTTCTATCGGTTGATTGCCTTACTAGTAACTGATGTACACGAAAGTGCGCGCGTTTGCCTACGTCTGTGTCCTTTCCTTCTGTTTGTTCTCTCGTGCTGCCAAGTATTCATCTAGCACATTTTCTATTTCTCGTTGGACGTAGCCACCTGCTACCGCGGAATTCCACCAATTTATGAATCTGTCTGCGGTGGCTCTTACAAATATGACAAGAATCGCGAAGGGAACCGTGCAGATCATGATGACATTTATGGGAAAACTGAGTTTAACAATGAAATAAATGTTCACGTAAAAGTCTAGGATCATGGCTATCGGGACTATAATCGCCCAAAAAATTCCGCTGGGAACATTGATTGATTTACTAGTTTCTGGAAAAGGCAGTTTCAAGATGACCTTGTAGATAAACGGCAATTTCTTCCTGTCTATTTTCTCCAACCTGTTGTCCTGGCTCATCTTCGACCTTCAATTTAGTGGACTAGGAAGCGTCGATTTAAGGTTTTGTGCACCCAAAGTTTGACTAGTTCGGTGTAATAGCTCATCATTATGTAAGATTCATTATCCCGCTGCTTTGGCGCGTGGGCCTTTCTCCAAAATGCGATATTTGCATTTGTCTTAGATTTGATAGGAATGTTGAGTCGAGAGAATTGTCCATTTGATTGAATATGTGGTTTCAGCGCGTGCTAGAATCACTTAAGGTCTTAGTTGACAGGGTGTGGATACATGGACCTCTGTCGCCATCAACACAACCCCCTCCTTCTTGTTTAACCGTCACATTCATTCTGATATTGGATATGACGCGTCAAACAAAAACAGAAGTCACGCTTCCAGAAACTACAAAAGCTGTGCAGTTAGGACTTCTGTGAATTTGGAAAATGTAGTCATGGGTAGTGTTGCCCGTAGTGCGTGGCTAGAGTGACCAGATCCGTCAAGTCTACTCGTCCGTTTCCGTCGAGGTCAGCGTTCGCGTCCCAGTTTGTGCTAGTTGGAGTGGAGCCGTAGGCGCACGCCATGAGGACGAGGTCCTTCAAGTCAACTATGCCGTCGCCGTTTATGTCGCCCAAAATGTGGGGGGCCCATGGTTTCATTAGGGGATAATGATCGATGCCGCCTGCACCGATTATGTAGGGGGTGTCTCCTATTCCGTCGCTGCCCGTCCTGTTCTGATAAGTCCCGCTGAACGCGTCTGTTCCGTTGTAATCGCTCCAGTAATTGCCGCCAGAGGGATAACCATTATCAAACACGACCTGGCTATCTCCATCAGTGAGCGCTTGCTGAGTGTTGTTGATGAAATTGTTTTGATAAACTGAGCAATCTGCTTCAGAGAGGCTCAAACCAAGGGTGTTATTGATCAGGGTGTTTCCCTTGACTATATCGCCAGAGCTCTGAATTAGGGTCAAAGAGCCAACGTCGGCGAAATATGATATTTTCGCGGGTGCTTGGCCAGTGAGGTAATTGTTCGTCACGGTGTCATCGCCGGCCAGGCTTATGGTGATACTCACCCAACCTCCAGTTATAGTGTTGTTGTCTATTATATTGCCAGCGGAGTTTACCAGCACTGCTATTCCAGCGTCACTTTTGTCTGCGATGGTTATCATGTTGCCCGTGATGGTGTTGTTGGCGGAGCCGTAGACATCTATCGCGTCCGAACCTGCTTCTACATCAGTTGGGAATACGAAGACACAGTTTCTTATTGTACAGTTAGAACAAGTAGCTAAACGTCCATCGATCATGATAAGGGTTGGAATTTCCAAGTAAATAGTTGAATTTATCGGAACGATTCTGAAGTCTTCAACTATGGTGTTGTTTGAAGTAATATGAACACCAGCACGGAAACTGCCTTGAATTTGGGCTTCGATGATGGTGTCCTGGTTGCTTTCACCCATTAACGTGACGGTTTTGTTGACCTCTATGTGCTCTGGATAGATTCCGTTGCGCACATAAATTGTGTCTCCGGGATTGGCGGCGTTTATGGCAGCCTGTATTGTTGAGTAATCGGATGGAACCACTATTGTTGCAGCTGCCTTGGTGGGCTGAATTTTGATTGCGAAAGTCAACGTGCCTAAGAAAAGCATCATGAGCACTAGAACTGGAAATGCTGATTTCAAACTACCTTCTCCAAATGAACAATGGTTCAACCACTACTTAGCTCTTATGGAAGACAATTCTTCATATCCGTTTCCTTTGCATTCTGGCGGAAATCCAGCAAGAGACATCAGAGCGCGCGCGAAACATATAAACAGCGCTTTTCGTTTTAAGCAAAGAAAAAGGCGCTTTTCCAACATGAGATGTGAATATTGTGGCCGGGAAACATCTATGACATATCAGTGCTCATACTGCAACGGCCACTTCTGTCAAGCTCATCGTTTGCCAGAAAACCATGCTTGTTCAAAGATAGACATTTTCCGGGGACCGAAACAGGAGGAATACGGTGTTTTTTCGAGACCGACCAGTTATGACTATAGAGTTACTTTCGGAGGATCAGCTCGGCAACATGAAGGACGAGTTCATTTCAGCCGTAAAGAAGTTGAGCATTTGGCCATAGCAGCATTACTCGTTATTGCTGTCGGAATAGGGTCCGTTCTCGACGGTAGTATTACATATCATGCCAGTTTGACCGTTTCTGTCGTTGCTTTCACCGTCATTTTAACCATATCTTTTTTCATTCATGAAATAGCGCATAAAATAGCCGCCCAGAAAAAGGGTCTTTGGGCAGAGTTCAGATTGACAGTCTGGGGCTCCGTTATGACTCTAATCTTTGCGTTTCTGCCGATCAAATTCATTTCTCCAGGCGCCGTGATGATTGCTGGACCCGGGGAAAGAGAAGAAATAGGGAAAATATCCATAGCTGGACCCATCACCAACATCGTCTTGTCAGTACTATTCCTCGGTACAGCGTTCGTATCAGGCCCGTTATCCCCGATCTTCCTCTTCGGCGGCTTCTTCAACGCCTACATAGCCGCATTCAACCTCATACCATTTGGAGTTCTCGACGGACAAAGAATACTCACCTGGAACAAAATAATCTGGATCTTAGCCTTCGCCACAAGCGCAGCTTTAACAGTAATCGGCTACATAATGTACTCACAATACCTACAATGAAAAATTCAGAATAGCTGCGCCTCCGTTTTGAGCGCGCGCGCAGCCGTTGCCAAAGATCCAGACCAGGCAGTCAGACTTATAGAAGTAGGATTCGAATGCGTAACAGGTAAGTGTAATGACGGCGGCAAGCTCTTCAGAATAAGAAAGTGAAAAGTACCTACCTGAACGGAAAGTGTGCCCACCTAAGGTTTTATAAAGGGTATTTAAATACTTCAGTAGGGGGAAGCGTTTCTTTGCCGAAGAGCAAAGCCGTGATAAAAATCGAGAACGTCGTTGCCTCTGCCACTTTGAACCAGAAAGTCGATTTGAACGCTGTTGTGAAGAGTTATCCTGGCGTTGAATATCGTCCCGAACAGTTTCCAGGCCTGGTGTTTCGGCTCAAGAGACCGAAGACAGCAACTCTGATATTTAATTCTGGAAAGATGGTGTGTACCGGCGCGAAATCGGAGATGGAGGCGCGACGTGCGGTGATGAAGGTAACTAAGGAGTTGAAGAAAGGCGGCATAATAATTATCAGCAAGCCTGAATTGAAGATTCAAAACATTGTCGCTTCAGCGAGTCTTGGTGGACTGATAGATTTGGAAAAAGCCGCGTATAGTCTTGGCAAGACGATGTACGAGCCGGAGCAGTTTCCGGGGTTGATATACAGAATGGATGAGCCTAAGGTCGTTATATTATTATTCGCGAGTGGGAAACTCGTGTGCACGGGAGCCAAGAAGGAAGAGGACGTGTTCGAAGCAGTGCATAAACTTCACCAGATACTTGAGGATCAAGATTTGATATTCTACGAATGATCTTCTTGCGAATTCATCTTTTCTTTTCAGTCTTGATCTGCTTTAGTATGGTCTTAAGCTGTTCCTCATTGATTGTTCCCAGTTCATGCAAGGTGTTAGCTACTTCAGTTACGTTTACCAAAGCATGAACTCTTATCCGGCTTTCTGAAAGCTTCTTGGTTCCGCCTTCCTGGCGATCCAGCAGTACAGCCGCGTCTGTAACTAGACCTCCTTCAGCAACGATTGTCTTGGCGGCGTTCTGCAATGATAGTCCCGTAGTGATCAGGTCGTCAACCAAGAGTATGCGTTCTCCTGGGGCGATGACTCCTTCTATTCTTCTCTCTCTTCCGTGGCGGCGTACCCCTTTGCGGATGTACAGGAATGGCTTTTCAAGTTGATATGCAATTAAGGATGCAAAAGGTATTCCGGCCACCGGAATTCCTGCTACCCTCTCAAAATTTTTGGTACCAACATTGTTTTTTATGTAGTCTGTGTAGAAGTTGCAGATCTTGCGAAAAGCATCTGGGAAGCTTGGGATTATTCTGAGATCTATGTAGTAGGGGCTCATTTTTCCACTCGTGAGTTTGAAAGCCCCGAATTGGAAAGCTCCTATACTGTTTAGGATTCTTGAGATTTCGATTTTCATGGATTCACTAGTTTTTTTGCTGGGCATTTTTTCACTTCTTTTTCGACACTTGGTATATCTTTCCTGGTTCAGGGATAAGGCAGGTCGTTTTTGGCAGATCCTTTTTTAGCAATTCGGCGAATTTTTTTTGGTCTGCAAGAGAACCTGTATGGTATGGAACAGCGACTTTGGGTTTGGTCAGCCTTGCAATTTCGAAGCCAGTCTCAGGGGATGTTCTTGGTGCAATGCCGACTGTACAAAATACGAGATCCAGTTTTTCTCGTTCGCCTATAGTGACCATCTCGGGGAATGGTAAACTGTCTGCCGTGTGAAAGGCTTTGATTCCGTCTTCACTTGTGACAATGTATGTAACTGGTGTGGCCGCGGGCGGATGATTCGAGTTTTCAACTTTCACTGATACTGAGTCCAGTTTTAGCTCCATGCCCATTCTTGCTTCTGTCAGTTTTTCAGGAACAATAGAATTGCGTAGTTTCCTCGCGGAGGTTGGGTCGGCGATCACTGTGCATTGTGTCAGTTTATGAAGTTCTGAAACAAAGGATTGGTCCATATGGTCATAATGTTCATGCGTTAACAGAAGTGCGTCCACATTCTTGAAGTCCCGGGGCCTTACGTCTACAGGATCTATTAGAAGAGTTTTCGAAGGTGTCTTGAGAGCCACTCCGGAATAGTGGTTAAGCCAGACGAAGAGGAGTTCATTTTTCGAAGGGGTCTTTCCGATGGACATATCTATACCTCATTATTCTTGCTTATTGTCGCCTCATTCTAAAGAAACTTATGCTGCAGGCAAGCTACCCCGTTGAAGCAGAGTTCGATTCCCCCCTCATTTCGTTGATAAGACTTAATAGTTTCTGGAAGCGTGTTTCAATATTCAAGTGACGGATAATGGTGGATGTTTGGCTTCCGTACGGCAAATCTCAGATATGCGTGAGGGTTCCAACAAGAAATTTCCTGGGTCTGGTAGAATCAAAAGAGAAGGTGGGCGTGCAAGATTCAAGAGCAGAGATTGAGCGTGCTCTGAGGGCGCCTCTGGGCTCCAAGAAGCTCAACGAGGTCGCAAACCCTTCTAGCAAAGTGGCGATTGTGGTTGACGATGCCACAAAGCCAACGCCGACTAGTACAATGGTTCCATTGTTGCTTGAAGAGCTTAGAAACGCAGGAATCAAGGAAGAAAACGTGGTTATCATTTTCGCTTGCGGCACGCGTCGAGCCGTTACGCCTGAAGACGCTGTTGGGCTCCTCGGCGAATCAGTCTGCAGCCGCGTCAAAACTGTGAGCCATGACTGCAAGGCTCAGGATCTAGTGGACATGGGCACGACGCATGCCCATGGGACAAGAGTGTTGTTGAACCGAGTTTTCATGGAGGCGGATGTCAGAATCCTTACGGGTGATGTGAGGTTTCACTCTTTTGCTGGCTACACAGGCGGCAGAGAAAGCATCTTGCCTGGAATCGCAGGGGAAGAAACAGTGAGACATAATCACGCGATGCTTCTTGAAACGAATGCGAGAGCTGGGAATCTAGTGGGGAATCCTGTTCATGAAGACATGATGGAGGCCGCGGGGATGGCGAAAGTGGATTTCGCTCTCAACGTTGTTCAGAATAGCAAACGAGATATCGTGAGAGCTTTTGCAGGGAGTATCGATTCGGTCTTTTCTGAAGGAACGCGGCTGGTCGACGAGATGTATCGCGCACAGGTTGATCGACGTGCTGAGATTGCCGTCGTGAGCCCTGGTGGAGATCCAGCAGATGTGAGTCTTTTCCAGGCTTGGCTAGGCGTCGATAACGCTTTGGACGTTGTGAAGCGGGGAGGCGTGATAATCCTTGTAGCGGAATTGCCAGAAGGCATTGGCAACCAAGACTACTATACGTGGATGATGAAGTTCCACGATCTTAAGACAGTTGAAAAAGAGTTGAGGCATGGTTTCGTTTCTGGGGGAGCTGGAGCTTACTATCACTTGAAAGCTTTGCAGAAAGTGAGAGTGGTCCTGGTTTCTTCAATGCCCGATTACTACGCAACTAATGTGTTCAAGCTAAGGACCGCCAGAGCCGTGAATGATGCATTAAACGAAGCCTTCAACCTCGTTGGCAAGAACGCCAAAGTATGGGCATTGCCGAACAGTAACTTTACCGTGCCCGAAGTCAAAGCCATCGAAGAAGAGGTCGCCACGAATCAAAGCTGAACGGAAAAGTGTTTAAGGAACTATGAAACTTGCCTCAAGATAAATGGAGCCTGAAAGCTTGCAAAATCCGTTCGAACTGCGAAAATTCGCGATGAACGATTTAGAACGCGTGACCTTCATAAACAAAGAGTGTCTTCCGGAGAACTACACTGATTTCTTCTTCATCGACTTGTACAGAAGGTTCCCAGAGACTTTCATCTTGGCCGAGGAGAACAAGGAGGTTGTCGGGTACATCATGTGTCGCGTGGAGGTTGGCCTATCAAACCTTAGGCTTCCAGGTTTGGTCAAGAAAGGACACGTTGTTTCATTCGCTGTGCTCCCTCAGCACAGACATAAGGGCGTAGGGGCGGCTCTTGCGACGAGAGCTATGGAAGGAATGTGTTCATACGGAGCAAAACAGTGCTATCTCGAAGTCAGGGTCACGAACGAGCAAGCAATCAGTCTTTACAAGAAACTAGGCTTCGATGTCGCCCGAACTATCCACGGTTACTACGCAGATGGCGAAGACGCCTACGTAATGAGTAAGAAACTTTGAAAAAGATGAATCGCAGAGGCATCTTATTTTTTTGGCTTAAGGAGGGGTGAGTGTCTCTCCAAGGTCAAGTTCTGCTTTTTCGTTCAGGTAACTTATTGTCTGCAGAACCGATTTTGCAAGTCCGACGAGGCCCACCATCATTGCAATGATTAGGAATATGTGAATGTCAACGGCGAAGCTCAATGTTCCCATTGTGAGATTGAACGTTCCTGTTCCCAGCGAAGCAGCGATATAAGCGACTATGAATAATGCCTTGGCAGCGTTGAAGAAATGTTGCAGGATTGAGCCGGATGTGAGTTCGGCAATGATAATTAAAATGATGTACACCGTTACAAATGTTTCAATTATCTGTTGGAAACCAGGGACATACTCTGAGAGCGGAGACAGGAACTGGGATAAAACAAAGTAGGCTGCGTATAGGACGGTTCCTTTGATTGTTGCTTTCAATGCTTTTCGGAAAATGGATTGTTTTCCTTTCTGGTTAGGTTTCAATTGATTAGCCATAAGGAATCACCAACGGTCCGTAGCTGAAGAAGGGTCCCGAAAAAGAGATTTCGGCGTGTCCTTTGCTTGTGAAGTTTAGTGTTTGTATGTCGAGCTGAATTTCGCTTTTGTAGCTTGATTGTTTCGCCACATTGAACAAGGTTTCTTCTGATGCCACCAAATCATCCTTGTAATTGAAGATGTTCACTTGCGCCGTTCCGGATAAGTTGAAAAGAGCATGGTTCTCAAAGGAAACAGGTAGAGTTGCTCTGTAATAGTTCGTGTTGTTGATGCCTACTTCCATCGTGAATCTCGGAGGGCCAATAGTGAGGTTGTAGAGGGGTGCTCCCCAACTGAACGTTGAGTTCGAAGCGGTTTGGAACGATATCAGTTCTGCGGTCTTCATGCTAATAATGGTCGTTCTTTGCAGTTCCCTGTCGTTGAACATTAGGTCTTGGTGTTTCTGCAGAATGTCTGTGAGATTGGCCATAATCTGGTGGGTAGTGTTCAGGTTTTGACCTGTTCCTATCGAAGAAAGAAAAGTGGTCCCCCGGGCCATGGCGCTTCCTTGCGAATCGTAGATTTGTGTAGAAATGTTGAAGTTTTGCAAGCTGTAATAACCGTCGTTGACTATTTCGATTGGAAATTCAAGAAGTAGTTTCTCGTTTGCCGTGACTGTGGACTCTGGTTCTCCCCAGTTTATTCTAATGTCTTTCATAGAATAGACAACAGTTACGGCGAAGACGATTAGCAGGACCCATGAAACTGTTGTTGCTATGGTTATCATCTGGATAGCTACTTTCATGATGACTCCGTTCTTGTTGGAGCTTCAATGGGTTTGCTGCGGTTCATCTTTATCCTGTTGAGTTGCCGGCGCTGCAGCTTCCGAATTGGCTTCAGGTGGAATGACCATGAACTCTGGTTCTGACGATTCTTCCAAATTGGCCAGTTCTTTCGGTTGTTTGTTGTTTTTGGCTTTCTGGGGTTGAATTTGCGGTTTGGCTGGTTGTTCCTGTATTGTCGCTGTTGTTTGTGGGAGGTGTGCAATGATCGTTATGCCTCTTATTGTCAACAATGAGCCTATCCAACCCATTATTCCGAGGTACATCACGCGTATGCATGTTGCTATTAGAGGAGCTAAGGCTTGCCCGAAGGTTTGCACCAGGTCTTGGGAAGCCAATATTGAAAGGCTTTGTGTCAAGAACCCGTAGGCGCTTATGAAGGTGAACATGAGCAATGCGACTCCGATTATCAGGACAGTTATTCCAGAAAGAGCCACCTTATCTCTAAATTGTTTCAGCATGTCCCATTTCTCGTCTTTATTTAACAGAAATGATGGAATATTAAACCTTCCGACACCCGAAACATGAGCTCAGTTAGATATCAAGAAATAGGAGCGCAAAAACTTAGCAGAAAAACAGGGTGAAGCTAGGGGGTTATGCCTAGTTTCTGATAAATCTTCTGTTTATTCTCCTCAACATTCCTTTGAATGTCGGTGAATAAGTTGTTTCCATGCGAATCAATGGCGACTGCAAGCGGCCCGAAATCTTCAACTTCGAAAACCCACATCGCCTCAGGCATTCCAAGGTCGAACCATTCAACGCTCTTGACATTCTTTATGGCTTTGGCTGCTAGAACGGCCGCTCCTCCTGTGAAGGCGCCATATACGGCACCGTACTTGGCCATCGCGTCCGTTGTGCGTTTGCCCATGCCGCCTTTGCCTATTACGACGCGAACTTTGAAGTTTCTTATGAATTCATCTTCGAATATGTCCATGCGAGTGCTGGTTGTTGGTCCAGCGGCCACCGCAACCCATTTTTCTCCCTGTTTTGCGACGACTGGTCCACAATGGAAAACGGCCAACCCTTCAAGGTTTATTGGGATAGGCTTTCCTTCTTTGAAGTATTCGAGAGCTCTTCTGTGAGCTTGGTCTCTGGCAGTGACCACTGTTCCCGTGATGTAGAGTACATCGTTGACCTTCAGTTTGCGTGCCTGTTCTTCGGTTATTGGTGTCTTGAACTTATAGACGGTCATTCTTCTTTTCACCTCACTGTCTCGATTTGTGGGTCAAATATTCGATTGATCCGTCGGAACAGATTCTGGCCGAGGCTTGTCTTGCAGCCCAACAGTTGAAGGCAACTGCTGCAGGGAAAGATGCTGGGTGTCTGTAGGCGTAGTCTATATGCACTCCGAGAACCGTTGTCTTCCCGCCTAATCCCATAGGGCCGATGCCAGTCATGTTGGCAGCCTCAAAAATCTCTTGTTCAAGTTTTGCGATTTCTGGGTTCGAATTATGCTGGTTTAGCGGCTGCAATAATGCCTTCTTTGCCAATTTCATCGAAATGTCAGCTCCCCCACCCATTGCTATGCCGAGTATATTTGGTGGGCACGGTTGCGCGCCGGCTTTTACCACTGCATCGATAACGAATTTCTTCAGTCCTTTTATTCCTTCTCCGGGCACTATCATACCTCCGAGGCATACGTTCTCAGACCCTCCTCCCTTGGTCATCACCGTCATTTCGACAGCATCGCCGGACACGATTTCCCAGTTCAAGGCTGGTATGTATCGTCCTGTGTTGTCGCCGCTGTTTTTTCCAGTGAACGGATCCACGGCGTTTGGACGTAGCGGGATTTCTTTCGTTGCCTTTCGTGTCGCATCTATTAAGGCTGCTTCAAACTTGTCCAGATCCTTCGCTTTCGAACCAGCCTTGATGTAGAAAATTATTGTGCCTGTGTCTTGGCATACTGGTGCCTTGTATTTTTCGGCGAGTTCTATATTGTCTAGGATTGCTTTTAGCTGTGTTTTGCCTGTTTCACTTGTTTCTTCGGCGTAGGCTTTCTTCAATGCCTGCTTGACGTCATCTGGCAGGTATATCACGGCTTGTTTCAAGATGTTGAAACCCACGTCCTCACTATTTTTGCCGTCTCCATATTTTCCCTCTTTTGTTGTTTCTATGAAAAAACCGTATACTTATATCTTGTCTTGAGCAGCACTCAAAGGCATTGTGGACTGCTGTTTTCTCATTGTTTCACTTTAACTGACCTCTCCACAGACCAACTGCTGTTCCAGTTCGCGTGTTTTAAATATGGCTTGTCTATTTGTTCTATCACCTGTGAGGGAAGGCGACGGTTCATGTCTGAGGAAGAGGAGAAGAAGCACGAGAATGTGGCTTCAAATAAGTATGAGTTTTTGGAAGATTTGCCAGGGGTTGGTCCGGCTACTGCGCAGAAACTTCGGGAGATGGGTTTTCACACCATCGAATCTCTGGCTATGGCGACGGGGAGAGAGCTTGAGCCGGCGGGCATAACTGAGAAAAAGGCTTTTGCCATAATTGAGACTGCTCGTTCATCCATCGGTGTATCCTTTATTCGAGCGGACGAACTGCTCAAGATGCGGCAGTCTGTTCTGCGTCTGTCAAGTGGAAGCAAGGTCGTGGATAGACTTCTTGATGGTGGAATGGAAACACAGACGATAACCGAATTCTACGGTGAATATGGTAGCGGTAAGAGTCAGATTTGCCATCAACTATGCGTGAATGTCCAGTTGCCTCCTCAAAGAGGTGGGCTGGGTGGCTGCGCGCTCTACGTGGATACTGAGAACACGTTTAGGACCGAAAGAATAGTCTCTATGTCCAAGCATTTAGGGCTTGATCCCTCGGAGGTTGTTAAGAACATCATCTACGCCGAAGCCTATACCTCTGATCATCAGATGTTCCTGCTTGACAATGCTGACGAAGTGATCAAGGCGAACAACGTGAAGCTGATAATCGTCGACTCGTTGACCGCCCACTTCAGAAGCGAGTACATTGGGCGTGAAATGTTGGCTCCGAGACAACAGAGACTCAATAAGCATATGCACAAGCTCATCGGTCTCGCTAGGGCATTCAATGCCGTGGCCGTTGTTACTAATCAAGTCATGGCCAAGCCCGATGTGTTCTTTGGAGATGCTGTTCACCCAATCGGCGGTCACATTGTCGGGCATACTAGTCACACACGCGTCTACCTGAGGAGAGCTTCGCATGGTCCCATTCGAATAGCACGGCTTGTTTCAAGTCCATATCTGCCGGAAGGAGAAGAAATATTTAAAATAACAGAAAATGGGATAGAGGACACGTCCGAAGAAGAGTTAAAGAAGTCTCGCGGTCGCTGAAAATGCCTATCTCATCAGCTATGGTTACAAGATTCTTCCAACTCTTGGCTAACAGGCAATTCACCGAGGCAGATCGGGAGCTGGAGAGAATCAAACAAAAAATGCAGAAAACAGAGTGGAACCGAGGCTACTTCAGGGCCTTATATGGAATGCTTCTCTCACGAAAGGCAAACGGCGATTCATACGCGTTCTTGTCGAAAGTCGACTTGGACGACAAAGCAGCTTTGCACGGATACAGACGTGAATTTCTGGACCATGTGAGAAATAGGTTTCACGGAGATTTCGACAGGGGCTTTTTCTCAGCTTGGGCCGACTGTATGCGCGTTCTCAGCAGGATCACCATGCCCAAAGCCATTGGTAATTCAGAGTCGCCAAAAGCAGACTCGCAAGATCGAGAACTTGAAACCGTGAAAGCGGACGATGGACAAGCAACCATTGAGAACTTCCTAGAAAACGCAGAGGAAGACTAGAGAGCAGCTGCTATCGTGTAAAACAAAGCCCAGAAGACTATCCATGTGAGAAGATAGATGCCTATTCCAGTTGTGAAGATTTTCTGCGGTTTTGCCACTTTGGTGCTGAACAAGGATTTCAGCAGATAGTATGAGACGACGTAGACTACCAGAGCGATAGATGCACAGTTGAAGAATGACGTATTTGATTCCGTTTGCCGGACCTCAAAGCCATCTCCATAAATATCTCCAGACCCTTGAATAGCCTTGAACACAATTTCGCATTTTTTTGCTCCGGCAGGTGCGGTGAAGTCAGCTCCTTGACCTTGCCATTGCGAGCTAATGCCTGTTAAGGTCAGGTCACTCTCTGATATTGGGACTTCCGAGTCTGAGAGCCAGTTGGCCGCCAATAGGAATTGACCTCCTGTAACCTGCCCAAAAAAGTTACCGCTTATGTGGTATGTGTTCCCGCCCTCAATCGCCCCGAACTCTACATTCCATTCTGCGCTGCTGTTGCTAACTTCGATCCTAAGGCTTCTGGATCCTGATTCAGCGTGAATGGCGTTCCACTCTGTTCCATTTCCTGAAGAGATCCAATCTAGTGGGGCTGTTCCCGTAGGATTTCCTGTTTCGACAGATGAGTTGGGAACCAAGTTCGTATGAATTGCTCCTGCTACTACCAGAAAGCCTATGCACAATAATGCAGCTACAATGCCGAAGCCGAATCTTAGCCAGTATATAGTTTCCAAGGTTTTCATGGTTTTTCAACAACTATCAAATTTGGGTTCCGGAAGGACATCTACTTGGATTCGTGAGCTGCTTCTATATTCTTTAATGGAATTGGTGATTTCGCGTTTTTGGATTTTCCTTCCTAGGACTGTCTATAGATTCAGATAAGTGGACTTTAAACTTTTCCTTTCATCAAGTTCCATGGCTTTCTTGGCTGAGCAAGTGTCAAAATTGACTTTCTTTTCTTGTCAGAATTGAATATTGATAGGCTTCAGAATCAACTAGTTTGATGCGGTTTCATTGAACTCTAAGAAGGAGTTCACAAGCTTCGGTGTACGTACGGTTGCATGCGGGGGCCGGGGCAGAAAGTACTCGGTTCGCGCGCTAGTCTTATGGTTCCGCAAGCAGGTTTGAGGAAGTAGAGTAACTGCTGAATGAAACTCTTTTTTCATTCAACCAAGGAATCGATCGTGACAACAGGCAAGGTGCTGGTTGGGCACTTCTTAATTTGGTTGGATTGAACATGAAGCAAGGCAAACTGGTTTTGGTCGAAGAGGCAGCTGTAAGCTTGCTGAAAACTATTCAAGATTGGATAGGGTCGCCTCTGGATATGAACTCAAAGCTAACCTTGACCAGTTAGAAGGCAATCTTGCTTTGGAGAGAGAAAACTTGCTCAATGCCATTTCGTTCTGCGGAAAACAGGGAATGAAGGAGAAGGTCGATTCGCTTGGAAGAAACATGAATGTTCAGGACCGAACTGGGTAGGCGCACAGTATCTTCATAACCTGAGAAAAGTGGGCTAATTTCAAGAAACGGCTAGGAAATCGTCTCTTGGAAGCTAGATCATAAACAGAAATAGGGCAGGTTTTCCAAATGATTTATACAATTCCTGATATCTAGTCTTGGCGCGATGCCGTGATTGAAGGTGCATAAGAAGGAGTTTACGAGCTT
>JGI26339J46600_10000005_pt1 | contig 69186 bp, 57 predicted proteins | sample BogFormECP12_OM1_FD_46600 | JGI IMG/M metagenome (IMG submission 46600) | reverse complement strand
GAAGCCATCGCCGACTGGCACTATTGGGTGGCCCAAGGCTACTGCTTCTAAGCCACCGCCGGCCTCAAATCTTGGTTTACGCAGACTTGCCGAAACCTCACGAAGCTTTTTGCCAACGGGCAATACAAACAAGTGCTTACAGAATTGCGGTTGGCTTTCGAAGGGTTGGCGAACGGTCTCGGGTTTGAAGGGCGCGTCAGGGAGTGCGTCGACCATCTCCTTGCGGAGTTTGGCGGGGAGAAGAAAGACAAGGCACGAGAAACCGTGCTCAATCTTTACAAATTTCTTCATTTGGGTCCGCATGAACCGGTACAGGCACCGGACGCGACCGGACAGCCGACAGTCAACCGGGGTGACGCGCGATTTGCGCTCGTCATGACGTACGCGATTTTCGAATACATTACTCCGAAGGGGTGAAGAGTCGCGGGGGGCGCTCACGGCCTCGCAAGGATTACGAGCTTTACGCTATGGCGAACGAGGAGCGGAAGAGCATCCAAGCATCGTAGGGAAGCATGATTGCCGAGGTTGCCGAGGGCGCTCAGAACAAAATGGTACTCAAGCCCAAGGAGGTGGAAGCAATCGCGGGTCCGGGATTCCGCAAGCTCCTCAAGGCCGTTAAGCACCCTGATGATTTGGTGCGAGCGTGGCTGCCCGAACTGTTCAAGGTCCCGTATTTACCCAAGCGGAGAGAGAGAGAAGGGTGGATTCGGGCACGGAATATGAAGGCCCTCCCCGACAAACTGACGACCTGGGCTGATGACGTGGAGTTTGCATCTCGATCGGCCCGGGTGTTTCTCTCCGCGCCGCTGGGCTACCCGCCAGGCATCATTGGTGCTCTCGCCCAGCAAATGCGGCAGGGGGCGGAGTTTCTCCGCAAGGCCATGTCAGGCCCGGATCTAGCGCCAAAACCGAGTGTTCGGGCGGTCCGTATTTGCGGACTGCTGGAATGGATTAAGATAGAAACGGGGCGGTATTATTATGCCGAGGTTGCGTGCCTTTTGGACCTTGCCTTCCTCGCGGCGACTGAGGGAAATGAGGGTGGCCCCGATCCGGCTGAGCTCAAGATGATGCTGAAACGAACAAGCTCAAGCTTGAGACAGAATGTAGCGGGGATTGTTATGAAGTGGGCGAATGACCCGGAACTGCCCGAGGATTTTCGCGAGCTTATGCTACACGCGGCTCTGGAAACCGACCCGGTGCCGCCGAGGTCTGCATCGCGCCCGAACGTGCCTCCTCCTGGCAAGAAGTAACGAGTGACAACAAAAATTGTTGCCACCTGTTCTCGACCGCAGGGTATACGTTTACTATAGTGCTGCCGTCCGCGTGAATAAGCTGGCGAGGAGTAGAACAAGTGTCGGAGAAGGAAGACTTCCAAGACGTAATGGCCGAGGAAACTGGCAGAGGGCGTCGGCAGCCGAAGAAGGCAGTAACGCTGGCGCGTCAGCGCATGATTAGAAAAGCAGCAGATATGCTGGCTGATCCAGGCTGCGAGAAGAGAACTTTTCTTGCGGTTATTCGTGAGTACGGGATAAAAGAGGGGTCACCCGAGTTTCTTCAACTCTGCGAGTTGTGGGACGCTCGGCACGGCTAGCGCCATGCGCTACGCGTTCCGCGTTCCTTATGCGCTTATCCTGTTCCTCGGGGGGCAGCGCACCGAGGTGGCGTGACACGATCTTCGTGAACTGATCGGAAAACTCTCTTGCGTTAATGCGTCGGCGTTTTCTTGACATTTTCAGCCCGCCCTCTCAAAACTTGCCTACCGTGACGCACCCTGCCACATACTGCTACACTATACTACACCCTCTACACCCTGTCCACCCCGCCTACTCGTCGCCCCTACATCACCCCACGTTCCATCCCAGCTAGCAATCGCGCGCAGCAAAGCGTGGCGCTGAACCCGCGAGCCGAAGCGCCCAGCGAACCCGATTCAAAGGGAAAGCTGTCCAACGCACCGTGCGGGACGACGCACGGTTCGTGTTCAGCGTAAGGTGTATCAATCACCGAGTGGCGCAGCCGCAGGGGTCACTGGATATCCCGTGGACGGGTGGTCATTCTGGAAATACCAGCGGGCGCCGGGAGACTGGGTGCAACTGGATGAGTTGCGCAAATAAACCGGTGCTGTCCCGTGATTGCCACAAGCAAGGGTAGCGCAGGCCTGCTTTGCCAGGCCTGCGGTTCTTTCCTTGTGGTTCTTGCCGACTGCGTGTCCGCACGCGGGCCGGTGTTAATGACCAGGTGCATAACCATGCAACTCTAGCTTTCGCTTCAGATCTGTGAGCAGCATCACTGACAGGCGGCCCTTACACATTGCAGACTTGGACCGGGTTCATTGGAACGGCTGTCATTTGTGGAGCCAGCTATGGAACTTGCCACAGGGACAGAAATCCGCGATTTCAAGATCCGCGGGGGTTACGTTAACCGGCGCAGCCTCCTCTTACAAAGAAACCTCCATTCTTCGACGAAAGCAAGCGGGGTGCCGAATTACCCTGGATATTCCCCTCCGATCGCAGAGTTCGAGCTTCTTGATGGCACAGTCCGCAGCATTCCGGTCCGAGAGGCCGATGCTGTCCTGCTCAGTAATGATGATAGCGAGGAAGCGAGAAGGTATCTTTCCTTGCTTTTGGAAGCGCGTGAGGTCCAGCCCAAGGTCCGGGAGGAGTTGTCCTCCCTTGCCCCAAAGTGCCTGTCCGAAGGAACGGGGCGACTGCCGTCCGAGAGCGGCTTCGTGGTCCCCTGCACAAGCTGTGAACCTCACTCTGAGCAAGTGATCAGTCACAAAGCCTCCACACTTCTGAAACTATATCAGCTCGGCTATCCCGTTCCGGACTTTGTGGTGCTTACCGCCGAGGCATATATCAACCGCGCTCAGGGCCTCGAGGAGCACCTGGCAGACGCGCTCACGCAGCTCGAAGTCCTAACCATGCAAAGGCTGGGCGACACGGAGGCTCCTTTAGTATTCGCCGTCCGTTGCGCGACCGGCCATTATATTCCCGGAGTGATGGACACGTACCTCAACGTGGGCGTCACGGAGAGAACGTTGCCAGGCTTGGAAAGGATGTATGGCCCCGTCGCCGCGCACAGAATGTTCCTGAACAACCTGAGGAACCTGTGTCGCTTGCTTGACCATGACAAGCATGCTGTGGATCTCAGCGCCGTCAATCCTGATCTCTCTCCCCCTGAGGTTGAAGGCTGGGTCGAGTGGTTGTCCGAGATTCTCGCGAAAACTGACCGAAAGCTTATCGAGGATCCGTTTGCACAGGCGTTGTTTTTTGCGAAACAGTGTTACAAGGATTTTGAGCAGAATCAAGAGCTGGTGGTGACGCTTTGCCGGGGAACAGAGCCTTACCCGAGCATCATCCTGCAGAAAATGATCTGCACCGTCCGACACGAAAATGCCTATGCGGGTGTAATTTCCAGCCGCCACACCCAGACGGGTGTGGGAATCGAGCTTCAGACGGCCCACAATATCTTTGGCGAAGAAATCATGACGGGAGAAGCGGAGATCGAATCGACCGCTTTCGAAGACCGAGAGGCCATCAAGGACACCTTCCCGGCGGTGTATCACTTCGTACCTCACCTTCCGGAGCTCGAAAGGCAGTTTGAATCTCCGGTGACCATCGAGTTCGCCGTCGAAGCGACCAGTAAACATCAATGGTTTGCGCTTCTACAACTCAACGAGACCGCAATGGCCGGGAGGGCGGCGTTCGTCGCGGTAGTGGACATGCATAAGTCCGGTACGATATCGCGGCCACGCGTTACTGAACTCATCCATCCTTACCACGTCAAACAGCTCACCAGCGACACCATCGATCAGGAGGTTTTCGACTCGCTCAACAGTTTCTGCAACGGCGTCTCGGTTCTGCCTAGATCGGCGGTGTCGGCTCGCATCTATTTCAGTAGTGAGGCTGCTTTGCGAGCCAAGAGCCTGGGACAGAAGGTGTGCCTTTGCAAAAACACGTTTGTCCCCACCGATACGGTGGTGATGCGGGAAGTGGATGCGATCGTTAGCTTGACTTCGGCCGCCATTCATGTGGTAACAATCTGCCAAAGCTTGGGCATACCAGGTCTGCTCAGCCTCGAGCAGAACGGCGTGATTCTGCGGCCAGGCGAAGGCCTCATCGACACATCCGGGAGGGAAATTAAGGAGGGAGACTGGATCACCCTCTCTTCCAGGCGGGGAACCCTTTACGAGGGAGAGGCCAAGTTTGTGCCTGGCCGGCTCCTGCGCTACATGAGGGGAGAAGCGGTGCAATTGGAAGAGCAGGAGCGGGAGACCTTCGCCTCGGTGGCTTACGCTTATCGCTACTATCAGCAGCTCATCCGAGGTCTCAAGGTGGACCAGATCGCTAGTCTGACCGAGGTCACTCGCCTGGTGAACTTTGAGCTGGGACGGGAGTCGGAAGAAGCGAGCAAACTGGTCAATGGCTGGTTCGACGAGCACGAAACGCAATACCTGGAAGGGGTCCTCAAGAGCGATATTGGCGACCACTTGGGACAGAGCAACGTTTTCCAGATGCTCTCTCTCGACCGAAAGATCAAGTTCTTTAAGCAGGCGGCGGGCCAATGTGCACGTGAGCACATTTCCGGCTTCGAAGCGGGGGCTTTTATGCTGGGCCGGTTCTTATGCGTGCGCTATCCTGCCGCTTTCTGGAAGCGCTTTAGCCCCTCCGAGATCGGGCTGCTGGTAAACGAGTGGGTCCTCTTCGAGAAATACATGCAGGTTCTGCAGACCGTAGGAGAAAGGGAAGCCCTCAAGGCCCGCAAGCAGATTCTCAAGGGTGGGCTCGATCAACTGTCGCTGCATCCCCGCAATGTGCAGTCGCTGATCACACTTAAGCTTAGTGGGGCACCCCTGCACCAAGCCCAGGAGTGCTTGCCGCAATGGGCCGATCCTCAATCTGCGCGAGTGCTGGAATTACTCCAGTTGCCGTACCGCGCTTTCTTCGATTTCAAGGCGAACTGGTCTGTCGGCCGGCTGCAGCGAATCTGCCTGGAAGAGAATCTGCCGCTTCCAGGCCCGGACGATGTTTGATGAGGTGCCCAGTCTCTTCTCAAGAGTCTAGGCGTGGACCTCTTCCGGAATCTCCACGGCAGACTTAATCGCCGCTGCAGACTTGATCCCGTACAAATAATCGCGATCGAGCGTCTGTTCCGTCTCGCGCAGCACGTCGGGAAGTTCTACTCCGTCGCGTGCGGCAATGAGGCGTCCGAGCGCCAGCGACATAGATAGGATCGCGTTCATGCCGAGGTTCGCCTTTCTTTGCATGAACTGAATCTTCTCGTCCGCTGAAGCGCTGGCGCTGACTTTCCCGCGTTTGGTGGCGAGGTCCAACTCCATCAACAGAAGCGCCCGATCAATGTCGGCAAGAGTGCCGAGCTCGGAGATCTTTTTTCCAAGGAAATGGGGAGCGATCACTTCGGTGACGTTTGCCACAGCGTTCAGGCAGCCTTTACCGCCATAGCGTTTGGCTCTTATCCAGAGGTCAGCCAGATCACGATTTTCTTTCGTGATCGTCTCGGCCTTTACGTCCGGAGAAAAGCGGTACGTTTTTTCCGCCGCCTTGTAGACGAAATAATTGGGGAATTTCCGTGTGAGTGGGCCGGCCTCGATGATGCCGTCAACCAAATGTATGGCCTCGTCGGTCCCAGCCGAAACGCCCAAGGGTGTGGCGGCGGAGAATTTCATTCCGTTATCGAGCATGACCATGACGCCAACCGTGGGGTTGCCGGCGTTGGTCGGCTCCTCGTGAGCGGAGATGTCCGAAATGCTCAGATCGGGATCGAGCCTTCGGGTGATTTTGCTTCCCTTCTTGGCCATTTCCATCAATTCGACAACTCTTCCGTATTTGACCAGCCTCTCCGTGTTGGCGCCACCTCCACATTTCAGGCCGAGCGCGCCCACTGCGAAACTGATATCGGCTTCCATGACCTCGTTGGGAGACTTGGATCGATGAGAAACCACCAAGGCGAGTCCCGCCTGCTTCGCGGTGCGAGTCGCCAGGAGGGTCTCGCTCAGCGTGCCGATCTGGTTGGCCTTGATTAGAGCCGTATTGATGAGCCCTTGCTCGGCGCACCTTTGAATGGTGGAATCCTTGGTCGTGACCAGGTCGTCGCCGATGATCAAGATTTCCTTGTCGAGGGCTTTCATGAGTTTCTTCCACCCTTCGTAGTCATCTTCCGCGAAAGGGTCTTCGAGAGAAACAATGGGATACTTCTTAACCCAGCGAAGGTACAGATCGACCATTTCATCCGTGCTCAGGACTCTTGGATCCTCGGCTCTCCAGAACAGGTACTGGCCGATCGAATCTTTCTCACCGGTCTTCTCCCGGTAGGCATTGCTGAGTTCGCTGGCGGCGGGATCGAGCGCGAGGCAAACATCCCGGTCGGGAACAAACCCGCACTCCTCGATGGCCTGAACGGCCACTCGCAAGGCTCTTTCCTCCGGAAGAAAGTCACTCTCCTCCTTGGCGTAGGAAGCGACGATTCCACCCTCCAGACCAATGCCCACGAAACTGAGGCCTTCCGAGTCCTGGATGATCTGGATCGCCCGGCTTTGAAGCATGTTGGTGAACCGTTGGGCCTCGATGTAATCCTTGGCCGTGAGAGGCAGGAACATCAACTCCTGAAAACTCAGGTTGCCACCCATCTCTTCGGTGTGCCGACCGCCCTGGATGGAATTTCTGAACTCCCACGGCGCGAACACAATTCTGCCATCCGGAAGCTCCAACTCTTGAAGCCGATGCAGACGGAGCTTGCGCCGGAGTTCGGAGGGCTTTACGGCGCGCGATTCGGGCGTCTCCCGAGCAGGTTCTGCGGCCCTCACTTCCGCCGCTTTCGCAGCGGCCTCCGCTTGCCTGGTCTGAAAAGCCTTGTACTTTCCGGAGTCCGAGAGCAGGAAGTCGAGGAGAGCAACGGCCCCCATCGTAAAGAGAGCTCTTCCCACGTAGACCGAGGCAGGAACAGCCGCGTAGAGGCCGCCCAACATCAGAATGATGCCAGGCATGAACGTGATCTGGCTGAGCACCTTGCTCGCTCTCGGCCCTGCAGCCGATACCGCCAGGTTCTGCGTCCTGACGCTGGGATGAAAGCTGCCCGCTTCCTTGTTCACGCCGCGAAAGGCGCCGTACGGAATCTTCGCGAACATCTCCAGATACCAGCGCCATCTCCCCACAATGCCTTGTTTCAGCTTCTCTGCAGCGGGACCAGCAAGCTCGGGTCTGAGATTGTTGGTTTTGACGGCGCTCAAGTAATGTCCCATCTCGTGGATGGCGATGTTGATGTGCCACGACGCGTACCACATGAAGGATGAGATTACGACTTCTTTGCTTAGAAACATCGCCTGCATCACGGCGAATTTCGAGGCCACATGCAAAGGAATGCTAAGCAGCGAGGTCAGGAAGGCGGCGTGGAAGGACACCAGTTTGTGGTTGGCGATGATCCAGCCGCGATCCAGGCGTGGCGTTTCGCTCGGCGGCCCGATGAATGTACAAACCAGCCGCTTCCAGAATCCGGCCGCTGATCGACTGATTCGTTCTGAGAACGGTTTCCGATTCAAGCTCGACTGAGTGATATCTGACTTTTTGGGATGTTGTGTCATAGCGGCGCTCCAAGTGGGATGACGTTGGCTAAACCACTGCGTTGGTCGGCGGCAGCGCTATCATCCAGAGTCCGTAAAACTCGCTGCTTTGATTCGGGAATGGCTGTTGACGTCAGCATTCGGGAATCAAGCAGACGCCTAAACTCTCTATGACAGGCTGCAATAAGTCTGTGACCCCCATCACACGTGTAGGTAAGTGGGGCCCGTCGGGTTAATTAGCCATAATGCTCGGAAAAGACGCGAGGCTGAATTCGAGTACGATTGGGCTGTTCCAAACTCAATCGGAATCGGAAGGAGTGCCCCTGAGATGCTATCAGTCGAACCGATGCCCCTTCCGCATCCTGTCGCGTACGGCCTCAGGAAGAATGACCATTGCCGATTGCCGAATGGAAGAGAGGCTCATTGACGATTTCTGGATGGCCTATTCAAAGCGCCGCGGGGCTTGCCTGCTTTCCCGTCCAACCGCCAATCAGCAATTCCCGACGCCTTCATCGCTGTGCTCGCTTGCCCGGGTCACGCTAGGCCGCTTCCAAGCGGACTTTAACCTTCAATCCGGCCTTGCGAAGTTGGTCCTCGACGACGACGGCGAAGGGAGAGGGCTGAAATCGTTCAAGGAAACTCCCTCTCCCTCCGAAGGTGTGAAATAATTGCGAAGAGGCTTCCATCACAGAGACACAGAGGCACAGAGAAGAATGAGAAGCGTCTGGAAATAAACGCCATCTCATGTGATCTTCTCACTCTTTCTCTGTGTCTCTGCGCCTCTGTGTTTAATTCTTTCACAGCTTCTCCGGGAGAGGGTGGCGCGAAGCGCCGGGTGAGGGGGCAGGCCCACTGCGTCAGCACGGCAGGTCCTCGATGTCCGTACCGCGGCTCGGCGAGGTCAGCTCCAACTTAGCCGCGCGGGGAAAGAGGATGTAATTCTCAAGAAACATGTGCTGGTGCAAGTCCTCTTCCAGCGCCTGAAGTCCCTGGTACAGTTCACGATAGCTCAGGCAGGCGTCGCGTGGCACCAGGTAGTGGTTGCTGGCCTCACGGATTTCGCGCAGTTGGCCGCCTGCCTCATCGTGCTCGCGGATCATCTGTTGCAGCGGAGCCTCAAGGGTTTCAAAAGGAGGGTGAGTCACAGCTCGCTCGCCGTTCGCGCCCGCCTCGAGCTGAAGGACGTACGGGAAAAGAAGCTTCTCCTCCTTGCTGAGGTGGTCCAGCAAGTCGTTCCGCAGGCCCTCGAACAAGTGACGAATCCGCGCCAGTTCAGGATGCTGCTCGCCGTGAATCGCGAGCACCTTCACCAGCAACGGATCGAGACGCTCCAGTTGCTCTCGGACGAAACCGTGGTGCCTGGCCACGATGTGGGCGATAAGATCCGCGAGCGATTCGTTGTTCCAATTCTTCAGTTCGTCGGCGTCCTCGCTGGCGGACTTTTCGGCATCTTCCAACGACTTCAACACCTGGTCCACCGGCAGGTCCGCGCCGACGCACACATCCCGCAGGCGCCGGTTCCCGCGGCAACAGTAGTCGATGCCCAGCTTCTCAAACACTCGGGTAGCGCCTGGTAACTTCACCGCAATGGACTGCAAGGTACTGCTGGCGTTGACGCTCATTTCATGCTCCTTCCTGGTAGCACAGCTTTGAGCTAGCTATCAGCTTTCAGCCATCAGCCTTCAGCGTCAACCTTCAGCCCCACTTTTTTCTTGCTGATTGCTGATTGCTGATAGCTGACCGCTCCCTGCCGTTCGGCCCTACGCGGGCTTTCCGGCGCGCTCCGCCTCGATCCGCCTGATGGTGGAGCGCAGCCAGTCTTTAACGTCGTCCTCCAATTTTTCTTGTCGGTCGCGGTCTTCGATGGTGGCGATCGTCTCCCCGGATCTGTTCAACGGAATGTGGTGGCAAGGAACGTCCTCGTTGCGGTGTTCCGACGGCACAAACTGCATCAACAGGCACTCATCGCAAGGATGGGTGCGCAAGGGATCGCCAAAGTTGATGCAGGTGACGGCATCCTGAAAGACCGACGTCGCCTTCCAGGGCGTCCGCACCGAGCGTCCGTAGCCTCCCTTCTCAATGAAGTCGAGCTCGAACTTCAGGACCTCCAAAATGTCTCGATCGTCCTTCGGCATAGCCGCCTCCGATGATTGGGTCGTCTGGTCTCTCTGGCTCCGTGCATTGACCTAGCTAAGATACAACATGGCTCGACGCGTGGGTATGATTTCGGTCACCCAAGTTTGTGATGAACATCACCACGGCATCCGGGAATCAACTTGGATGAAGTTGTCAGTCGTCAGTTGCAGCAGCGGGTTCCGGATGAGAGGCAACTGACAACGGACCACTGACAAATGACGCCGGTTCCAATCGTCAATCCTTCGCTTCGCTCAGGACCAATCTACAATCGGCAATTTCCGTTCCATCATATATAATCTTCGCCCGAGGGGAAGCAGTCTGCGTAATCGGAACGGATTGGAAACACGATGCGCTTCTCGATCATGATCACTGCCGTGGACGCCCATGCCGGCGGAGAACCCGGAAGGGTCATTGTGGGCGGCGTGCTCGACGTGCCGGGCAGGACCATGTTTGAGAAGAAAGCCTACCTGGAGACCCGAGCCGACCACCTTCGCCGGCGCATGCTGCGCGAGCCCCGTGGCTATCCCGCCGCCAACTGCAACCTGATCCTTCCGCCCACGCGCCCGGACGCCGATGCGGGCTTCGTCATCATGGAGCAGACCGAGTACCCGCCAATGTCCGGCACCAACACCATCTGCGTAGTGACCGTGCTCATCGAGACCGGCATGGTCCCAGCGCGCGAGCCGATCACGCGGCTCAGGCTGGAGACTCCGGCCGGCTTGGTCGCGGTGGAGGCCGAAGTGGCCGGCGGCAAGGTCACCCGCGTCACCTTCGAGAACGTGCCCGCTTTCGCCGTTCATCTGGACACCCCGGTGGAGGTTCCCACCCTGGGCACGGTAACGGTGGATGTGGCCTACGGCGGCATGTTCTACGTCATCGCCGACGCGGCGCGGCTGGGGCTGCGACTCGCGCCGGACGAAGCCCGAGACATTGTCCGCCTCGGGGAAATGATCAAAGCGGCCACGCGCGAACAGTTGCCGGCGGTGCACCCGGAAAACCCGGCTATCAGCGGCGTGACGATTGCCCAGTTGTCCGGGCCGGCAGCGAGCCCGGGCGCGGCAGCCAGGAACGCGGTGGTGGTCTCCACCGGGTCCCTCGATTGGAATCGGCCGGCCTCGTGGACGGGCGCGCTCGATCGCTCGCCTTGCGGCACCGGCACCTGCGCCAAGATGGCAACCCTGCACGCCAAGGGAAAACTGGCACTTGGCCAGGACTTTCCCCACGAAGGGATCCTGGGGACCATCTTCACCGGACGACTCATCCGGGAAACGCGAGTGGGACCTTACCCGGCCGTGGTCCCAACGCTAAGCGGCAAGGCCTGGATCACCGGCTTCGCCCAATACGTGGTTGATCCGGACGATCCGTTTCCCGACGGCTTCACGGTCGGCGATATCTGGGGTTCGAATGCGGACTGAACGCTCAGAAGCTGTGAATTGCGAAGGAGCTTCCAGCACAGAGGCACAGAGAAAAATGGGGAACGCCAGGAAACCAACGACATCTTCATGTGATCCTCGTTCTCTTCTCTGTGTCTCCGTGCCTCTGCGTTTAGTCTTTCGTAGCTTCATCGCGATTCTGGCACTCCTGACGCTGCCCCACGACTCCAGCACGGCCGCCAGCGCCGGGCTTGCAACTCACCTCGGAGAAAAGGAGGCCCGCTGCTCCACCATCGCCGCGGGAACAGCCATGGCCCAATCCAGCCCTTACACGAGCACCAACCGCATTAACTCCAAGCCCATCTCGGAAGACTTCGTGCCTGACGGCGACCTCCACAAGCGCGTTTGGGAAACCGCCGAGTGGGTGGAGTTCGATCATGCCATGTCCGGCGCGCCCTCCTACCCGCAGGCCGTAACCAAGGTGGCGGCGCTCTGGACAGCCCACTATGTCTACTTCAGCTTCCGCTGCCACTACACGTCGCTCAATACCTTTCCGGGCGAGGACCCCGCCAAGGAGCGCTGGGAGCTGTGGACCCGCGACGTGGCCGAGGTGTTCCTGAACCCTCAGCCGGAGCGCGTAAGCCACTACTATGAGTTCGAGGTGGCGCCCAACAATCAATGGATCGATCTCGAAATCGATAAGACCAAAACTCCGTTTAACGACGCCGGCTGGGATTCGCATTTCCAGCACGCGACCCGCGTCGACGCGGGGAACCACGTCTGGACCTGCGAAATGAGAATTCCGGTGAGACCGATGGGAGTGGAAGCAGTTCGAGCGGGCGAGGAGTGGCGGGTCAACTTCTTTCGCGCCGACGGCCCCGGCAGCGACTCCGAGCGCCGATTCATGTCGTGGAGCACCATCCCGGAGGGAACATCGTTTCACGTGCCGGAGCGCTTCGGGATCATTTACTTTGTCCGGTGATACCAATCGCCCTCTGCCTATCCGCAACGGTGACGGATCTGCGGGCGTCCAGCGGTCGAGCGGAGCTACAAGCCACCGTCACCGGCTGCTGGCTACCTTGGCGGTTTGAGTGCAGGAAGAAGCGGCGGCGGGGTTTTCGTCGGTTGCGTCGTGCTTCGCCATGGCGTCGATCCGCTCGTGGATGTAGGTTTCGTAGAGTTTGATGGTTGCCGTCAGACGACGGATATAGGCCCAGCATACGGCGAGCCCGGCCGCGAAGCCAGCCAGAAACAAAGGAAGCAATTTCATAATCGCCTCCGCAATCTGCCTAGCGGGTTGTGCCCGACACCACTGTTGGCTGTTAATCAGACTGACATTAAGCGATGACTGCGTCTGTTCCGAATGGAACACTTTTCCATCTTTTTTGCAATGATCAGAGTGTTAACTCGATGGTAACAGAGGGGGAGTACTCCTCCAAAACCGACAGCTTCTCCGCTCGCCGAAGAGATGTCGCCATTGGACGTCACGACCCCTAGCGGAAGCCGGCCAATAAGGAGAAACCAACCAGTTTCATTTCGTGGTTCATCCGCTGAAGGATTCTGGACCAAGGGCCACGCTTTGCGTCGTGTTGATTGCCGCGAGTACCGACCTCTTGGGCTTCGACAACAGGACCGGTGTCGCCGGACGGTGGGATTCCTCAGCCACTTCTTTCAAAGTAGGAAGCGTCGCTAGCCCGGCGTCAATTCCACCTCACCGTCGTCGTAAAAGAACCGGTGTACGGGCACGTCAAGGGCATCCGCCAAGGTGTCCAACATCTCCAACGTTGGAACCTCGTGGCCCTTCTCCAGCCGCGCCATAAGGCCCTTCGCGAGCCCCGGCTTCGCATCGAGGTATTCGCGAGATAACGAACGCTCGAGTCGAATCCGTTCAATCCGCGTTCCCATTCTCATGCTCGATGTCCCCCCAACATCGTTGCCAACGTCGCTGGGGTCCACGCCAGGAATCCGATCCGGTTCCCCGAGACCTCAACTCCCCTCAAGCCCCAGTTCGTGACACCCTACTGGCCATCCACTTCAAAGAAGATGGCTGAATTGCGTGATGACATATTCAATATCACCAAGTCTGTACCATATGGAACACTTTACGAGATTTATGAAAAAAAGCGTTGGCGTGTGCTCAGTCGCGGAGGACGATGCTGAGGAGGGAACCGTTGACCTGCAAGGTGCCGTTGTAGTTGTGGATTGAGCTTAGTTCACGGCCCGCGCGGCGCGTAGCCGCTCGTCTTTCATCACATACAGGGCTCTGTCCGCGGCGTGAAGAAGGGTTCCGATGCTATCCGCATCCTTGGGAAAGCTGGCAATTCCGATGCTGACGGAAAGGGTTGGCTTTTCGGCATCTTTCGCCAGAAAATCGCAAATCCGCTGCGCTACCAATTTGGCTTCGGCTGCGCTTGCTTCCGGCAGGACCAGAGCAAACTCGTCCCCGCCCTGGCGCGCGGCAGTGTCAAGGGACCGGCAGACGTCGGTCAGAATCTGCGCCACTCTGCCGAGCGCCCGGTTTCCCGCCAGATGACCAGATCGATCGTTGATTCCTTTCAATCCATCGAGGTCCAGCAATAGAAGAGAGAACTCCCGGCCGGTGCGCTGGGATCGACTGATCTCGGCGTTCAACACCTCAAAAAGGCGGCGAAAATTGGCCAAGCCCGTCAGTGGATCACTCAATGCCTGGCTTCGTAGCTGTTCCTCCAGCGCCCGCTGTTCCGTGATATCCACCGCGATCATTTCATAGCCGGCAAAACCNCCATCGTCGTCACGGACGCCGCGACCGCTGAGCACGGCTTTCAGAGTGGTGCCGTTTTTCCGCGGCCATTCTATCTCGACGGGCTCGATTCGGATGGTCTCCGGGTCGTGGCCGCCCAACGGCATTCCTGGAGCATGCTCGAGGAAGATCTCGGTCCAATGGTTCGCCGCCAAAAGTTCTTCTTTGGTGGGGTAGCCCAGCATCGCCAAGAAAGCCAGGTTGACGTCGAGAAGCTTCCCCTTAGCATCGCAGTGGAATATTCCGTAAGCGGGATTGTCCACCAGGGCGCGATACAGCGATTTTGAATGCTTCAAGGCCTTTCCAGCCTCTGCCAGCTCCGAGCGCAGTTTTTTTTCGTTTAGGGCGCGGCGCACGGCCATGGGCAATTGCGCGATATGGTCTCGTTCGACGTAATAGAAATCATGAGCGGTTAGTTCCGCAACGGATTCACTTTCCAGTGCTGTAGTCAGAAAGAGAAGGGGAATCTCCTCCACCGTTTGATCAAGAAGCTGCAAGTCCTGCGATCCTTTCCAACTCGGACTGGGGTACTCGGCTACGACGAAATCATAAGAAGATTGGGAACGAAGCTGTTCCGTGCACTGTGCCAAGGTCAAAACGACATCGGCGCTCACCGTGAATTGCGCTTTCTCGAGCTCTTCCACGCAGCAGTCTACCGCCTGTGCATCGCTGTGGATGAACAGGACGCGGAGGGGACGTTGTCTGTGGGAAACCGCGCGGTCCAGAGGGACATTTTTCTGGTCAAACTGGATTTCGTTCTGAGCGACGTTCAACATACGAGCCTCCACCAAAACCGTCCGCATAGGGAGGAGCGGCTAAGGCGCAGATCTTTCATGTCCATACTAACAAGGTCAGAAAACCGTGTCTGTCTCGTTTGGAACACTTTCGATATTATTGAACTTTGTTACACTGGCTACACAATCGACCCTCCAGTTTAGGCCAATAGGTTATCGCTAGGGGACCGCCGGGGAATACGCAGGCGCGGCCATGGCGGTGGACGCCGAATCGGAGCATTTGGGCTGTGCTCAGTCGCGGAGGACGATGCTGAGAAGAGAACTGTTAACCTGCAAGCCACCGTTGCCACCGTTGTAGTCGATCAAGCCCAACTTCCTGAACTTGTTCATGAAGGAACTAACCCGAGCCCGACTGGCGCCGACCATCTGCGCCAGAGTCTCCTGGCTGATCTTCGGAACTACAGACTGAGGTTTGCCGTCTTTGCCAAAGTGGGAGAGCAACAAAAGAGAGCGAGCCAGCCGCCTCTCGGTAGAGTTAAAGAGTTGGTCAACCAGGTCTTCTTCCACGCGAACGGTGCGAGCCAACGCATACGACACGAAAAGGTCCGCAAAGTCGACGTCCTCATGAAGCAGCCGCACTACCGCGTCCTTGTTAAATCGAAGGACCGTCGAGCGTCCGATTGAGCTGGCGCTAGACATCCTGACCGAATGGCCAACCACTAAGCTGCCCTCGCCAAAGAAGTGGCCAGTCTCAGCGATGGCGAGAACCGCCTCCTTGCCCTGCTTGGATACAACCGTTTGCTTAATCTTACCTTTCTGAACATAAAACACTGCATCCGCCGGGTCCCCTTGCGAGTAGATCGCTTGCCGGTGACGGAAGTCTTGAACGAGGCTCTCGAGTTTTCCGAGGAAAGCCTGCGGTGTGAGAGGCCGAGATCGCTTGCGTGCCATAATTCTCCCTTCGCTGGCACGTGGCTCGGCCCGGTGCTGACGCGTAATGCGGCTGGCACTGGGCGGGTCGCACCCACAGCCAGATTATTCTCTAACGAAAATTCTAAACCCTGGAATCTCCCCTGTCAAGCACTCATTTGGCGGTTGTAACTCATGAGTTATCTTCCATGGGGTGTTACCCCTCGTCACGTGCCAGATCCCTAATCCGTTTTCGATGCCGGGCTGACCTCAGGCGCGAGGCAATCACCGGTCCATGGCTTAATCACGCGCGCGTTATCGTAGAACTCGGCGATAGCAAGCCCGACCGCCGTTTGCTGCTCGTTACTCAACTCGGGGTAAATCGGAAAGGACAACACTTCCCGGCTGGCCTTTTCGGACTCGGGAAACTCTCCTGCCCGGTGACCCAGGTAACTGAACGCTGGTTGCAAGTGAAGGGGCAGAGGGTAGTAGATCTGGCTGGGAATTCCCCGCCGGCGGAGGAACTCCCGCAAGCGGTCGCGCTCGGAGCACCGGACGGTGAACTGGTTATAAACGTGAAAGAAGCCCGGGGGCTCCACGGGGAGCTTCACCCGATCGCCGAGGCCGCGGTCTTTGAATATCGCCGCGTAGCGCTGCGCGTTGCGCCGTCGCGCCGCTGTCCAAGCATCGAGGTGGCGCAACTTGACGCGGAGGATCGCGGCCTGAATCTCATCCAGCCGGCTGTTGGTGCCAAGCACTTCGAACGAGTACCGTTGGCGGCTGCCGTGGTCGCGCAGGAGGCGGAAGCGATCGGCCAATTCGGGATCGTTCGTGGTCAGCAGGCCGCCTTCTCCGGCGCCGCCAAGATTCTTGGAGGGAAAGAAACTGAAGCAGCCCACCGCGCCGAGGCTTCCCACTTTACTCCCCGGGCTCCCCCGATAACCCGCGTCGATCGACTGCGCGGCGTCCTCGACGACGGGAAGACGATGCGCCCGTGCCACCTCGAGAATCGGGTCGAGGTCGGCGGCGAGGCCGAACAAGTGTACCGGTAGGATCGCCCGCGTGCGCCCGCTGAGCGCCCTTTCGATCTGGTTCGGATCCAGATTGAAGGTGTCCGGTTGAATGTCGATGAACACCGGCTTCGCTCCCAGCCGGGCGATGGCGCCCGCCGAGGCGATAAAAGTGAACGGCGGGGTGACGACCTCGTCCCCGGCGCCGACGCCCAGCGCTTGCAAGGCCAAGATCAGCGCGTCCGTTCCCGACGCGCAGCCGACCGCCGCGCTGACGCCGACCCGCTGGGCAAGCTCCCATTCCAGCCCCTCGCCTTCCTTACCCAGGATGAACTGCTGGCTCTCCATCACACGCGTGACCGCAGCCATCACTTCGTCCCGAATGGTGGCGAATTGAGCTTTGAGATCGAGAAAGGGGAAAAGAAGTTCCATAAAACGACGATTGAGTCATTGAGCCATTGGGTCATTGAACCATTGAAGACGGGAACCAAAACTCGGCTGCTTCTTCAATGGCTCAATGATTCAATGACTCAATGACCGAATTCCTGCTATTTCTTTGCCACAGCCTGGTGTTCGACGTGTTGCTCGCCGCCTCCGGCCTTGGCCTTCTGATCGCGCAATACCGCTTTGCGGCTGAGGCGGACCTTGTTGCCTTCCACCGAGATCACCTTCACCAGGAGCTGATCGCCTTCCTTGAGCTCCTTGCGAATATCACGAATGTGGTGCTCGGCCACCTCGCTGATGTGAAGCAAGCCATCGGTGCCGGGGAAAATCTCCACGAACGCGCCGAAGTCCGCCAGGCGCACCACCTTGCCCAGGTACGTCTTGCCGACCTCGGCCTCGGCCAGCAGGTCCTTGATCATCTTGATGGCTTTGTCGGCCGACTCCTGCTCGGTGGCGGCCACATTCACTTTGCCGTCATCTTCGACGTCGATCTTCACGCCGGTCTGCTCGATAATGCCGCGGATCACCTTGCCGCCCGGGCCGATCAGCTCGCCGATTCGCGATGGGTTGATGTGCAGGGTAAAGATGCGTGGGGCATTGGAGGCGATGCTGGTGCGCGCCTCGGGAAGTGTCTGAAGCATTTCTCCCAATACATGCAAGCGGCCCGCCTTCGCCTGCTCCAGCGCCTCCGCCATGATCGGGTGAGTGACGCCGGAGATTTTGATATCCATCTGCAGCGCGGTGATGCCATCCTTGGTGCCGGCCACCTTGAAGTCCATGTCGCCGTAGTGGTCCTCGGCGCCGGCGATGTCGGTGAGAATGGCGTAGTTCTCGCCCTCCTTCACCAGGCCCATGGCGATGCCCGCCACCGGGGCTTTCACCGGCACGCCGGCATCCATCAGCGCCAGGCAGCCGCCGCAGACCGTGGCCATCGACGACGATCCATTCGACTCCAGAATGTCGGAGACCACGCGCACGGTGTAAGGGAAAGCGTCCTCCGCGGGAAGCACGGCAGTGAGGGCGCGCTCGGCCAGGTTGCCGTGGCCGATCTCGCGACGGCCCGGTCCGCGCAAGAATCCCACTTCACCGACGCTGAAGGGCGGGAAGTTGTAGTGCAGCATGAACCGCTTGAACGACTCGCCTTCCAGCACGTCGAGCCGCTGCTGGTCCTCGGCCGTGCCCAGCGTCGCGGTCACCAGCGCCTGCGTCTCGCCGCGGGTAAACAGCGCCGAGCCGTGGGTGCGCGGCAGCATGCCCACTTCGCAAGTGATGGGCCTGACCTGGTCGAAGGCCCGCCGGTCCGGGCGCTGGCGCTTGGCGAGGATGTCCTCGCGGAAGTATCTCTCCTCCAGCGCCTGGAAGTAATGGCCCGCCAGCTTGCGCTTGGCTTCGTCTTCGGCCGGGTAGCCTTCCACCAGCGCTTTCTTGATCTCTTCGATCTTGTGATAGCTCTCGAGCTTGGGGTACTTCGAAGTGTCCATGGCCTCGCGGATTGCCGCGCCGGTCTTGGTCTCCACTTCCTGGTAAAGAGCCTCGTCGCGCGCGGGCGCTACGAACTCCCGCTTCTTGATTCCGAGCTTGGCAAAAAGGTCCTTTAACGCCGCCACAATCTTGCGAATCTCAGCGTGGGCGTGCTCGATGGCGCCGAGGATGGTCGCCTCCGAGACCTCGCCGGCCGACGCTTCCACCATCACGATGTGTTCTTCGCTGCCCGCCACCACCAGGTTAAGCTGGCTGCCCTTCACCTCGGTGTAAGTGGGATTGGTGACGAGTTTGCCGTCCACCAGGCCCACGCGGACGGCAGCGATGGGAGCGTAAAACGGAATGTCGGAGAGATAAACCGCCGCCGCGCCGGCGACGACACCGATGACATCGGGATTGTGGTCCTCATCGGCCGAGAGGACCATCGAGATTACCTGGACCTCGTCTTTGTAACCTTCCGGAAACAGCGGGCGGATGGGGCGATCGGTAAGCCGGCTGGTGATGATCTCCTTCTCCGTCGGCCGGCCTTCGCGCTTGAAGAAGCCGCCCGGAATCTTGCCGGCGGCGTAAGTGTACTCACGATAGTCGACCGTGAGGGGAAAGAAGTCGATGCCCTCGCGCGGTTTGGCCGTACACGCCGTGGCCAGAACCACCGTATCGCCGTATCGGACGTAAGCGGACCCGTTGGCCTGCTTGGCCACTTTGCCGCATTCAATTGTCAGGGTGCTTGCACCCAGGGGAATACTTACTTGTTGCATTGCATCTCCTTAGTAGGTCGTATTTCTGCCCGCCGGCACAGCGGTGTGTGTGTGAAGGAGGGAACAGGGAACTGTTCCCTGTTCCCTATTCCCTGTTCCCTCCGTCACACACGCTCCGCGGGCCTCGCTCGCTTCGCCGCGCCGAAGCGCGATCTCTGGCGAGCGAATCCAGGTCAGGCGGCCGATGCCGCTGTGTTCTTGGTCGGGATAGGCCGCACGCGGCGCCCTACCCAAGTTGTGTTCCGCGCACCGCGGAAACTGCCGGTGTGGGGTTGGCCCAGCTTCGATCATGGTCTGTTCGACGAGGGGTGAAGAGGTGAGGAAAACCGGGGACAAAAATATGCACGGCGGAGCCGCGGCACCTCGCCGGAGCGAGACACAGCCGTTTGGCTCCCGGGGACTTTCTGAACCGTGAACTGGCCTGACTTGGGACTTCCGAACTCTCTGGTTGCAACAGACTACTTGCGAATGCCCAGGCTTTCAATCAACTTCTTGTAACGATCCGGGTTGCACCGCTTCAGGTACTCCAGCAGACGACGACGCTTGCTCACGATGATCAGCAGGCCGCGTCGTGAAGCATGATCTTTCCGGTGTGACTGGAAATGATTGTTCAAATAACCGATGCGCTCGCTCAAGAGGGCAATCTGCACCTCCGGCGAACCCGTGTCCGCGGGGTTTACCCGGTAACGCTCCATCAAGCCTTTCTTCGTCTCCACACTCAAAGGCATCCGCCAATCTCCTCGCTTCTCTTTTTCCCTTCTATACGATCATCAGAATAACACGTCCCGGGCGATGTGGAAAGTCTAAAAGAAATTTTGGATTTTCGATTTTGGATTTTGGATTGAAGACCAAGACCTGATTTCTGTCGGCTCTTTCGTCTTCAATCCAAAATCCAAAATCCAAAATTTCTTCGTCACTTCTTTCGCACGTGCAGCACCTTCTGCACCTCCGCCACCACCGCCCCGGTCTCATCGTGGACTTCCACCACAAAGGTTGGCTCGACCTTCGGCTGCGTCTGCAGTCCCTGGCGAATCCCTTCGATCTGCTCGTCGGACAAGCGAAACCTGGCCACCATCTTACCCTTGCCGGGCTTCCTGAAGCGGACGCTGGCCGACTTGTCCCATACGATGTAATCGCGGCCCAGGTTCTCGATCAGCATCAGCATATAAAACGGGTCGGTCATGGAGTACAACGAACCTCCGAAATGAGTGCCGACGTAATTCGCGTTCCAGAAGTGCAGCTTCATCTCCACGTCAACCTCTTTCCAATCGGCCTGAAGGCGTTTGACGCGGATTCCCGCCCCCAGAAAAGGCGGGTAGAGATTGAGGACCCATCGCATGTGCTTCTTGAAAGCTTTGGTCATACACGTGATGCAAAGTCAGGCTTGGCTGGCGACTCGCCTCAGATCGTCGTAGAAGGCGCGGAAGTAGCGACAGGGATCGTAGACCGGCTGGAACGCAATCTTGGAAAAGAGTGGCTGACCGTCGATGATCTTCCGGTACCGCGTCTTCTTGCATCGGAGGAAGAATTCGTTGATTCGTTGCGACGGTGGCTTTTGAAAGTTCTTGAGCTCTGCTTGTGGATCAGGTCCGACGGTCTGGTCTCCTAACCTCTGTGACAAAGCCTTTCCTTCGGCCAATATCCACGCTTCTACTTGGTGGACGGAAACATGGGGAAAGAAGTCATGCGCCCGCTCGTGCTCAACTTGGCCGCTTAGCCAGTCGCGGACGCGCTTGACTTTCACGTCGAGCTCGTCTCCAGACTCGTGAGTAACGAGATTCATCCCCTGTAAATCGATCAGAGTCAAAACAGCAACAACGTCCCCCTCGTCGAGGAAGTTTCCCGCGAGAATCCCGATCTTCCGCACGTGCCCATTGACGTTCTTCGGGTCAAGACCGACCGAGGCAAAGCCCTCTGCCTGCCACTGCGTACCGACGAAATGTCGCACCGCCAACTCTTCCGTGTCTCCTTCGCACAGAACCACTATTCGGCGGCCGCGTCTCAGCGCTGGAGCCATTTATGGGCGACCACCAAAGTGACCTGCCAACCACAGGTCAGCGAGATTGAAGTCCTTGAGCCATTTCTCCAGGTCTTTTGTGGAGAGTCGCTCCAGCCGGGTTTCGCCGTTCTCCTTTTCAGTCACAATGATCTGGTCGGGTTCGAGCCCTTCCACAATATGAGGAGAATGAGTGGCGACGATTACCTGCGTGCGATCGGCGGCGTCTTGCAGAAGCTCAGCCACCATTTTGATCCAGTCAGGATGTAGGCCGAGTTCAGGCTCATCGATGCAGATCAACGGCGGAGGATCAGGGCTCTTGAGGATGGCAACAAGGCACAAGAGCTTCAACGTGCCATCTGAGAGGAAATTCGCGGAAACACCTTCTTTCTCATAAGGTTCCTCGAACCACCTCAGCACGACCTTACCGTCTCCGCCTTCCCCGGGAATTCTAATGTCCTGAAACACCGGACAGGCGGTATGCAGCACCTCGACAATCTCTGTCCAGGTCTCGTGATGCCGCTCCTTGATCGTGTGAAGAACAGGCGATAGATTAGCGCCGTTCTCCGAGAGGCGGGTAGTGGGTCGCAGCAGTGCCGGCAGACGGGCTGGGGCCTCAGGTCCGACGTTGATGTCGCGATACAGGGTCCACTCTTGGAACTGTTTCAGCAGCTTGTAAGGAGTCGGATACCTATAGAGATCCCTGACTTGGAAAATGGCGAGTTCAGACTCCGATTCGAGCGCTTTGGTTTCCTCGGCTCCCGGCCCCGCTCCCTGATCTGCGGAACGGAACACACAGCCATCCTTACCCCTCGTCATGACCGAGACTGGATGGGGCTGCCGTGCAGTAGGCTCCTCCGTAACTTCTTCAATTCGGACCTTGCTAGTCGTCGTGAAGCCAAATGTTAATCCCATCTTGAATCTGACGTCCGGCCTTTCCTTCCCCGACAAATCTGGCGGCAGGGACGGAAAGGCTTCAGGAAGGCTCTTTACCTGAAAACGAAACTCGGTCAGAATGTCACTGATCAGATCAAACCCAAACGCGACGCTCCTGAACCCGCCCCGCGAGTCAATGCCGTTCGCCAGATGTCCCTGTCCCGCTTCCGCCATGAGAGACATGAGATCCAGGAAATTTGACTTCCCGCCCCCGTTTGGACCAATCAGGACAGCAAGGCGCGGCATCTCAAGCTCGACGCTCTTGAAGCTGCGGAATCCTTCGACCTTGATGTAGTCGAACATTGCAATATCTCGGTGTCGCCCTTCATGCTACGCCAGAAATCCGAGTCGGCGCAATGCCAGAACCAACCCGGCTAGGCGCCGGCGAGCAGGCGCCAAAACAGAGCGGTCCCGCTTGGCGGGACCGCACTCCCCATCAAAGCGCCCCCCGCGATGGTGTGATCAGAATCTCATTCACGTTCGCCCGCGCCGGCTGCAGCAGGGCAGCCAGGACCGCTTCGGCCACGTCCTCCGGCTGGAGCAAGTTCTCGCGCTTCACCGGGAAATCGAATTCCTTCGTCATACGCGTATCCGTCGACCCCGGCAGGATCGCCGTGACGCGGATTTTTCGCGCCCGCAGTTCCTCAGCCAGCACGCGCGTGAAGCCCAGCGCGCCGAACTTCGACGCGGTGTAAGCGGAGCATTTCGGGAAAGCTTCCCGGCTGGAAATCGAAAGGATGTTCACGATGTGGCCGTTCGTGCTCAGAGCCAACAGTGGCAATGCGGCCTGGGTGATGAGAAAGAGTGACGTGAGGTTGGCGTCGAGGTTACGACGCCAGTCGTCGAGCGTGGTGCTCTCGAAAGACCTATAGGTGAAAACCCCCGCCGAATTCACCAGCACATCGAGGCGGCCCAGCCGCTTGCTTACGGCGGCTAACAGGCGCTTCACCTCCGCCGGACGCGTGACGTCGGCCGCGACCGCCGTTGCCCTTGGCGTCTGCCGGGCGGCTTGCTGTAGCGTCCGACGGTCGCGCGCTGCCAGCACCACGCTCGCGCCCTCGCGTGCCAGTGCCTGTGCGATGGCGAGACCGATGCCACGACTGCCTCCGGTGACCAGGGCGATCCGATCCTGGAGTCTCTGCGTCATGCTGCACCCCCCCGTTTGGTCTCCAATTGGTCTCCAACCTCCGACAGCGTCGGTCCACCAGTTCAGAGTCCCACCCCGGTATCGTCATATACCCGCGTCGTCCCTTTTTTGCGGGGTGTCCCGTCCGGAACAGACACGCCAATCATTTTACGTCAGTCTGACGAATAGCCGATGCCCGTGATAGGGCAACTCACATAGGCAGAGAGCGGCCGGAGGAGTTGTGAAGTTGCTCCCTTATTTCTGCCTGGCTTCGCGGGTCGGGAGAGTCGCGGGTTCGTCGGCGGTACAGCCGATCTGATTCGCCTTTCAGGAGGCTTCCGATGACCGGGACCAAGATTTTGATGTTTGCGCTTCTCGCGGGCCTGACGGTCGGACCCACGTCTGTCATTTGGTGCTCCGTGGGGCGGTCAATTTCTGGCTTAGGGCGCCGAAATGTTGCCGGGCGCCGCCCCGTGCGATCGGCGGAGCGAGAAGCCCCAGCAGAAGCGCCGGCAGCCGTGGCCATTGGTCCCGAAAGTTCACCCTCTCGCCGTCCCTTTGTGTTCTAACTCCGAGCGAACGATACCCGAGCTCGCGAACTTGGTGTCGAAGATACGCCTTCCTCTGCCGCCTCCGTACCGGCCACCTCTGGTCGTCGTACGCCTCACGACGACCGGGTTCTTTCATTGGCATTCCAGTTGTGAGCCGCTGCCAACTACCCGCTCCCTTCTGCGGGTGCGGGAATCGTGCTTGTAGAACCATCCATCACGTCTTATAATGCCTTCATGAACTATCAAGACATCATCACCCTCGAGCCCGGCAAGCGCGGCGGGAAGCCCTGTATCCGAGGTATGCGCATCACGGTGTACGACGTGTTGTCTTACCTTGCTTCGGGCATGAGCCACCAGGAAATCCTTGCCGACTTCCCCTACCTGACTGAGAACGATATCCTCGCTTGCCTCAGCTACGCCGCGGACCGGGAACACCATCTCATGGTGGCTCGGGATTGAGGCTCCTTTTTGACCAGAACCTCTCGCCGGCGCTGGTAGAACGCCTGGCAGATCTTTATCCAGGATCGACGCATGTCTACCGGGTCGGACTTGACCGGGCATCGGACCTCGCGGTTTGGATTGCCGCGCGCGAGCAAGGGTACGCCATCGCCACCCAAGATGTCGACTATAGTGATTTGAGCGCCTTGTTCGGCTTTCCTCCCAAGGTGATCTGGATCCGCCGGGGAAATTGCTCCACCCGTGAAATTGAAGCCGTACTCCGGCTGCACTTCGATGCGGTGACGGCTCTTATGGACGATCCCAACTTGGGCATCCTGGCTTTGTTTTGAGATCGCTCGGGTCCGCGCTTAAGATTTGCTGATTTCAACTGCGGCACTGATGCGCCTTGAAGCGGCGCCTTTACGCCGCCACTTGGCGAGGTAAATTCGCCGCCACGGCACCAAATTAACCCACTATCCGGCCTTCGAGGACGCAAGAGTCGGACGCAGATTCGTGATAACATCCCTTTCATGCAGATTCGAGGCAACCAGTGACGCGCTACACTTTGTATCTCGGCGATTGCCTCTCCTGGATGGAGAAAAGGGAAAGGGACTCTATTCACGCTATCGTTACCGACCCGCCTTACGGACTAAAAGAATACACATCCGTGGAAAAGGAGAAGCTTCGCAACGGGAACGGCGGCGTGTGGCGGATTCCTCCGTCATTTGACGGCTGCAAGCGAAGCCCCTTGCCGCGTTTTACGGTCCTTACCGAGAGCGACCGGGCGAAGCTCCAAAGCTTTTTTTCGGAATTTGCGCACCGCGCAATCCGCCTGCTGGTTCCGGGCGGGCATTTGTTTATTGCCACCAATCCCCTCCTCTCCCACCTCGTTTATGTGCCGCTGGTAGAGGCCGGCTTCGAAAAGCGGGGCGAAATCATTCGGCTCGTCAAGACCCTGCGAGGGGGGGACCGCCCGAAGAACGCCCACGGGGAGTTCGCTCACGTCACCGTGATGCCGCGGTCGGGCTGGGAACCTTGGGGTCTATTCCGCAAGCCGTGTGAAGGTCGGGTTCAGGACAACCTGCGCAAATGGAAAACGGGCGGGCTCCGGCGGATTTCATCGGAAAGACCTTTCGAGGATGTCATTCGCTCCGCGCCCACCCGAGCCGGCGAACGGTCCATTGCTCCTCATCCTTCGTTGAAACCCCAAGCCTTCATGCGGCAGTTGGTGCGCGCCTCTCTTCCGCTTGGAGTCGGAACTCTGCTTGACCCGTTTATGGGTGGCGGATCGACCATCGCCGCCGCGTTGGCCGTGGGTTACGAGAGCATCGGAATTGAGAGTGATCCTGTCTTCTACCGGATGGCCGAGCGAGCGATACCCGAACTCGCGAAACTTGGTGCCGAAGATAGGCCTTTCTCTGCCACCTCCGTTCGGTCAAGGCCACTCCATATCGAGGGCGTAGATTTCCTCAATGCGGACGCCACGTGTGATCAAAGGTGAGCCGTCCGGCGCCACTCCGCTCCATTGATCTGGGACGAGATCGATCTTTCCCAGCCGCACCACATGCCGGTCGGCGAGCCCCACACGATATAGGGCAGGGTCAAGACCCTGTAGTGTGGAAAACGATAGACTTGCTGTCGGGGGACCAAGTCAGCCCGTGGATGTGCTCGACTTGGGCCAACATCGACCAACTCCTTGTGGACCAATCGAATAGTCGCAACTCCGGTGAGTCGCCGGACGGATGTGCTGTCAGGTTGAGCGCCGCAATGTAGCGACCATCGTTTGACCAGCGGGCCGACCATAGGCCTTGCTGAGCCCGGCAGGTCGGAAAGTTGCTGTGTTTCGAGGTCGAGAAGGTGGATCGTCATTTCAGATGGGTCGCGTCGATACAGGCGCTCCGCGAAGATGATCTTCTTGCCATCCTTCGACCACGTCGGCACACCCTCCTGGCTACCCTGGTCAGGAATCAGCGGATGTGGGGTGCCGCCGTCAGCGGAGACGACATAGGCCTTGAAGCGGTCGCCCGGCAAATGCGCCTGGAAGGCAATCTGGCTTCCGTCGGGCGACCAGTGCGGTTCTCGCGCGTCAGCGTCCAGAAACGTGAGCTGCTGTGGCTCGCTTCCATTCATCCGGCTGCGCCAAATTGCGTTCCCGGAAGGCGCAGGCGCAGAGTACGCGATCCACTTTCCATCGTGCGAGAAATCGAGCTCGGTAGAGCCAATTCCAAGATCAAGATAGGGTCCGAACTGGCCCGAGGCGGCATCGTAGCGTGCCAGGCCAATCTCATGCTGTACTCCCAGGACGAAAAGCTTCTTGCCGTCGGGGCTGGGCGTAGGCGCAAGGTAGCTGGGCGGACCTACTCTGACCCGCATCGGTTTGCGGCACCGCCAGCTAAGAAATCCGCAGCCTTCGCGCCGCGCCCAGATGTCTCTTCTTTCGTCGTGCCCTCGGGAGAAGACGAAGTACCGGCCATCCGAAGTCCATCTTCCCGGATCTTCCACGTCCGGTGAATTGCTCCAGTCGGGAAATAACTGATGCCGCCGGCCGCTGTCGACGCTTATCTCCCACAACGTGTAAGACACTCCGTGTTCGCGGACCTGCAAGCGCAACGCGCTTCCATCCGGAGACCAACGAAGACCCCCAAGCTGACCCGTGAAAGCCGCCAGCCTGCGGGGCGTATCTCCATGTCTACCCGCCACGCACACGGTCTGGCCGCCATCGACATAGGCTATCCTTGCTCCGTCGGGAGACAGACTGGGGTAGCTCCATCCGACCTCACCCACTCGTTCAGGTGCTCCACCCGTGGCCGGCCAAATGCAGACTCGGGTCTTTGAAGTTCCGGGGATTGTTTCGTGACCAAGAAACTCCGAACCATCAGAAGACACGTCCGTCACGACTGCGTCGGTCGGCATCCGTGGAAGCGACACCGTGCTGCTGACTCCATCAGAGACTCGTATCGAAACCAGCGCCATCTTATCGCCCCGCTTCTCCTGGAAGTAGACCTTTCCGCCGCCGACCAACAGAAGCTGCCCTTTCAATCGCTCGTTATAAGTCAGCCGGTAAGTCTCAACAACGCGAGGCACCGGCAACGGACGCGCCAACAACGCAACGCAAAGAGCTACGACGACCACGGTCAAAGCGGCCACACATGCAATCATCACGTGGCGGGAATTGTAACGGGCGCGGGCCCATCTTGATTGCTCTTTTTCGGGCCGGCCGAAAACTTCGCCCTCCTGCGGCAGCAGGGCGGAGTCTCCTCCGCCGGGGACGGTCCCTTGTGGGGTCACACCTTGCGCGCGCTCATCGGGGTCATGTTGTAAGATGGGCTGGGCGCCCCCATCGACACTGTGCCGCAGTTGGTCAGCGGGGTCCTGAGGACCGGCTGTGATGATCGTCACCGGCGCGATGAACCGGTAACCGCGGCGCGGGACGGTTTCGATGTACTTTTGCCCGTTCGAACCGTTCCCCAGAATCTTCCTAAGGGCTGAGATGTTATAGGTAAGGTTCTGGTCCTCGACAAAAGTGTCGGGCCACACCCGTTTGATAAGCGTTTCCTTGTCAACCAGGTGGCCGTGGTTTTCAACTAGGGCGAGTAGAGTTTCGAGGACCTTCGGAGGCAATGGCACCGGTCGGCCATCGCGCAAGAGCACCTTCTCTCCGGTGAGCAACCGGAACTGCCCGAAGTCGTAAATCCGCTGGGTGTCCCCGGCCATGTACCGCTCCTAAGGATTTCCTAAGGAATTCTCCAGGGTTCCCTAAGGACTTGACAAGCGCGCCCCCGTATTCTTGCCCGTCGCCCGCCACTTTCGGATCGCGGAGCGATCACAATTCGGTTGAGATTATAGTCCAGCCGCTCGACGAAACGCAATTCAGGGGAACGAAACGGGTGCACGACATAGAAGTTGGAATTGAAGAGTTTCTTTTTTTGTGGTATCAATCCTAACGTATATAGACGTTAGGATAAGGAGGCCTATGACTGAGTCTATTCCTCAGTTGGAAAATCAAAGAGTGCAGGTGGTGCAGGAGATAGCAGGATTGGGAGATTTTCGTCGGGGCTCGATTACCAGCATTACCGGCCGCTGCGGGAAAGCCAACTGCCGCTGCCATCAGCCCGGCCAGCCGGGCCATGGACCGAATTTTCGTCTGACCCGTAAGGTGGAGGGCAAGACGGTCTCGGAGACGTTCTCCAGCCCCGCCGCCTTGCGCAAAGCGCAGCGAGAGGTGGCGGAGTTTCACAAGTTTCAGGAGTTGAGTCAAACCCTGGTCGAGGTCAACGAAAAGATTTGCCAGTTGCGTCCGGTGCCTGGAGAAGAGGACTTGAGCGAACAGGAAAAAAAATGGCGGAAGCGATCCGGCAAGAAGTCACGCGCGAGGTAGATCAGCTCTTGCGGGTGGTGTTCCAGGAACGGCGCAAGACGGGGCGGCTGGACCTGCAAGCGATAGAGATGGCGATGCGCTCGTCCCTCCACCGGGCGGGTGCTGCCGCCTTGAGCCAATTGCTCCAGTTCCCGGCACCGACCGAGGAACGGCGCCGCGTGGCTTGCTCTTGTGGCCAACAAGCCCGCTACCACCAGTTACGCACCAAGTCCGTGCTGACCGTCGTGGGCACGGTCGAAGTCTCCCGTCCCTACTATTGGTGCCCGGACTGTCACACCGGCCAATTCCCGGCCGATGTCGAACTGGACATCGCCCACAAGGAATTCTCTCCTGGGGTGGAACGGATGCAGGCGATCGTGGGCCTGGAGGCCCCCTTCGATCACGGCCGCGAACAACTGCAAGTTCTCGCCGGTTTGGAAGTGACCACCAAAGCGGTGGAGCGGACGGCCGAGGCCCTCGGCGGCGAAATCGCTCAGCGCGAGCAAGCGGAGATCCAGCAAGCCCTGCAGCTAGACCTGCCCGTGGTGGCGGGCGAACCGATTCCCATCCTGTATGTGCAAAATGGATGGGACCGGAATACCGGTGGTGAAGAAAGAGACGGTGGGTCGGCAAGGCCAAACCGAGGGTCAACCGGCCCATACGCGGGGGGCCAAGTTGGGGTGCGTGTTTACCCAGGCGACCTGCGATCAGCAGGGCTACCCGATCCGCGATGCGGATTCCACCACCTATACCGGCGCCATCGAAACTGCCGAAGAGTTTGGCCGCCGCCTTTACCGGGAAGCCGGGCAGCGAGGTTGGAGCCGCGCCCAAAAGAAGGTGGTGATGGGCGACGGGGCGGAATGGATTTGGAATCTGGCCGCCGAACACTTTCCGGGGGCGATTCAAATTGTTGATCTTTACCACGCGCGGCAGCATCTGTGGGAGTTGGCCCGTCAACTCTACCCTCATGACGGAGGAAAGCAAAAGGCCTGGATCAAGGTTCACCAGAAGCGCCTGCTGGATCGGGGCAAGATCGAAAGACTCGTCACCAAGCTCCGCGCGATCGAATCCGACAACCCCGAAGTCGCGGAGAAAATCCGCACCGAGGCCGGCTACTTTGAGAGGAATGCGGAGCGCATGCGATACCCGAAGTTTCGCCGCCAGCACCTGTTTGTGGGCTCGGGCGTTATCGAAGCTGGATGCAAAACGGTGATTGCTTCTCGCCTCAAACGGTCCGGGATGTTCTGGACCGTCCAGGGAGCCAACGCCATCCTGGCTCTGCGCTGCTGTTATCTCAATGGCCGCTTTGAGGATTACTGGGAGAGCCGCCGGGCGGCTATTGCCGCCTAACTCCAACTTCTATGTCGTGCACCCNGTNGCTGACGCCTGAACAGATGCAGGACGCGCTGGTGAGAATGGAGGGGGACCTTTACGAGCTTCACACCATCGTCGGCCAGACCGTCTCCAATCAGGCCAGGCTAACCGAGACCGTGGCGCAACTCGCTGGCACGGTCGGGGACCTGGCGGTCAAACACGACGCTCTGACCGCGACCGTGGACCGCCTCGCGGCCAAAGTGGACCTCCTCGCCACAACTGTCGACCGCTTCATCCGCGCCCAGGGCGACGGCCACGACGGGCAACCGTAATCGCCTCCATTCTTCTTCGCGGTCGCAAAATGAAGAACGTAGCCACAGCATGCTTTATATGCTGTGAACTGTGCCGGACGTCCACAAACCCGCCGGTCAGATAGGACCGGTTTCGCCAGAGAAGGCTGAGCGGTCCTGACGAGAGCAGGGATATCGGCTGACGGCGGAGGGCCAGCGACTGCGATGCCAGCTTTGATTATCATTGGCCAGCAAGCGTAGCGCGAACCCGTCTTGTGGGTCCGCGGGGCTGAGCCACCCGCGGAATTCAGCAAGCTGATGGTTGAAGTCGGAATCCGAGCTGCACCCCGGCTCTGCGAATGCGATCATCCAGACTCAGGAGTTCCACGCCGGGTACAGCAGAACGCGCGGCCAGTGCGGACGCCAGGTGAATCGCGTCAAGGGTGCGGACGGGCTCTGCGGGAAACGGATGCCTCGCTCGGTCCAGAATGTCCGAGCTGACCCGCCACAAGTGCCAGTGGGCGGCGGCGGCATTCAGGTGCGCACGTCGATCGGCGGCCGTGGCTTCATCGATTTCTCCGAGCGTGAGGGCGCGAATCAGCACGCGATCGCACTCGACGAGAGTAAGATCGGAGGCCATCACCAACTCGGCGCGGCGGAGCACCTCGCGCACGGGGCGGCCGGCTTCTTCCCCGAGCAACCATGCCAGCACGGCGCTAGACTCCGCGTAAATGTTCACCGGGCGCCGCGCTCCTCATTGAGGAGTTCCGTGGCTTGATGTCGCTTGAGGAGACGCGGGAGCCTGGGATACACCTTCGCCTTATTTGAGGCGCCCAGCGTCAGTTGCCCTCTCCTTGCGAGTACCACCAGCCCCGCAGGGACGCCTCGCTCATCGCTCCCTTGGTCCGGCGGGATGAGTTCTGCGACCACTTGCCCGCGATCCGTCACCAGCACGCCTTCGCCGGACCGGACTTCCCGAACGTACTCGCTCAAACGGTTCTTCAATTCCCTAAGGCCCACGCTTTTCATCGTGTCAATGTAGCTCTATGAAGCTACATTGTCAAGGCTGCCTGTGGCTGCCTGTGGCTCCGGTGGCTCCGGTAGCCCCGGAAGGGGCGGGATCTTTGAGTGCGCCAAGGTGGAGGCAGTGGAGCAAGAGAGGTGGTGGTCGATTCGAGCGCCGCTGTCAGCAGACGAGAATACGACGATTTGAGTTTTGAGCAAGGTGGGGACAATAGCGACCAAGAAGGAACCGCAGACATTGAAGAGCATGTCTGCGCTACCCCTGCTCCGAGCAAAGGGCATAGGTCACTTCTCCCACCAGCATGGGATGGCCGCAGACCCCATTATAACCCTCGCGAGTGACGCCGGATGCGACTGCTGTAGGGAACAGTTGACGACTGTCGATTGACGATTGCAAGGCATCGGACGTGCAGGGTGCGGCCGGCTCACTTCCGGCAATGCTGGCAACGCGCAATGGCAATGAATGGGCTGTCAACGCTCATTAGAAATGTCCCCATTCTCATCTCATTAGAAGTGTCCCCTTCTTTTGTGTTTGTGCCCTTTCTTCGTTGAAGAACGCGCATAATAAATCTTGTATAATCGCCCGAAGGATACTAGCCTGATTTCCTGGACACTCGCGCCGGGCGCGCGTAATCGCCTGGTCACTCGACGCAAACCGTGGACCTCGTCAGCCACGCTCCAATTGAAACGGAGGGAATATGGCAGACGAACAGGCGGCGGAGAGGCACAGGCCGGGGCGCGCGGTCGTACACTGGGAGGGCGATTCCCGCGAAGTCTTGGCCGGGTTCCCCAAAGAGGCTCGAGGAAACCCGGGCTTTGCTCTTTACAGGCTCCAACTGGGTAAACAACCACAGGTTCCCACGCGCCGGATGGAGTCAGTGGGTGCTGGCGTTTACGAACTGAAGGAAGGCGACGAGAGGACGTGGTATCGCATCATTTATCTCGCCAAGATCGACGATGTGATCCACGTTCTACATTGCTTCGAGAAGCGGAGCAGAAAAACTGAACCGCGGGACCTCCATACGGCCAGAGAACGGCTGTCCCGCGTGTGGTAGCGAATCCAGGAGCAAAGAAAACGTGAGAAGCACAGCAGCCAGTAAGCCGACCCACGTCACGAAAGACGATCTGTTTCGAGATTTGGGATTCTCACCCGAGGAAGCCTTGGCGCTGGAATTTAAGGCGCGCATTCTCGACGCCATCCTCGATGAGGTGAAGCGCAAAAAGTACCGCCAAGCGCAATTGGTGGAAATCCTCGATGAGTACCAGCCGGTCGTCAGCAATCTAATGCGCGGCAAGATCGCCCAGATGAGCATAGAGAAGCTGCTGATTTACGCACATCACCTGGGCCTGTCGTTGGACGTTCGGCGATCCCGCGATCACACGCGCCGGCGCCGGGCCGCATAGCCACTGATACACACTGACCTGATTTCCTGGATTAGCCAGTTCCTAGGCCAGATCGATCCCGCTGACTACGTCTGGGCTCGCTTGATGCTTCTCGACAAAGGTCGCACATCTGCGCTCTGCGCCGGCCAGCCAGATCGATCATCATCCGGGGGAGTCCGAGCTCGAAGCCACTGAGCGACCGTAGCGGCGACCTGTTCTGTGGATGCGAGGCTTTCAGTTCCAACCCGCGCCTTCCCAGTCTGCACTACCGCAGAGATGCGCTCTGCGCCAGCCGCGCCAAAGGCCGCGACAACTGTGCGCCTGCTGGTCACCAAGGAGCGACCGCAGCAAGCGCACCAGGCCGCCCTTCTACTCGCTTGGGTGGGGGAGTTGCTCCGACCAAGAAGATACCGCAGAGTTTGGAAAGCAGCTCTGCGCTTGTTTTGCGTCAACAAGCACGGATGAGATGAACCTCTCCGCGATCCGAAGGTTCAGCTTGCCGAATCTCGCTCGTCTCGATAGTATGATTGCGTAGCCGCGAATGTCATTGAAAAGGTATCTCGAAGAGACCGGCCCGACCGCGATCGCCAGCGAGATAGGCTTTTACACTCCGCTGGCCACGCATCTTTTCGGCGGATTGCTTGGTTATCCCCCCAAGCACCGAATTATCAACAAATCCGGAAAACATGGAATCCCGGACATCCGACTCTATTCTCAGCAAGACGAGTCTGAATGGGTCGTTGTCGAAGCCAAACTCGATGACGCTGAGATCCGGGACGAGGATCGCAGGGAGCGAATCTGGCGTGAGCAGGTCCTGGCGCATGGTTACATTGGCCCGGAAACCTTCTACGTGGTGCTGTGCGCGCCACGCACCTTCTACGTATGCGACCTTGACGGGAAGGTCCTGGAGACTCTTGAAATCGACGGCTACCGCGTGCTGGACCCACGGAGTAAGGCTGAGTACCCCCTTACGGAGAAAGCTGTTCGGGAGCGCCTTCATATCATCAGCTACGCCGCTTCGCTGGAGAGGCGGCAGTTCGAAGCTTTCCGCGAGGGCAAACTCAAGAGCGGCCACATCCCCATAACTTCTGAGACCCTTTCCCAGCTCCAGTCCGCGTTCAGCTACTCGATCGAAAAACTTCAAGGCTACTGCCATTTTCGCTTCCGCGAGTTGGAGAAGGAATACCAAGAGGCAAACGGGAAGATTGCTGAGCTTGAGCAAAGGCTCAAGGATATTGGTTCCGGCGCGGTCAAGACCCGCGCCAGGCTTCGTTACCGAATTCTGACCCTGCGCGCCCACCATGACCTTGCCCTTCAGGTCTTCGAACGCGACTACGATCGCTTCAAGCACGACCAGACGTATGCGGGCACGCAGGAAGAAAGTGCTTTCGAGGACATTTTCTGCACCAACACCGCCTACGTCGCCCTCAGCCGCCTCATTTTCGTTCGTATTTGTGAAGACGTCGGCCTGACGACTCGGAAAATCTCGAACTCGGGCATTGCTGTTTGGCGGGACTTTGTCCAAAACATCAAGGAACAGTACCAGGATTTACTTGACGTGGCTTACAAGGACGTCGCCCACATTTACTCCAGCCTCTTCGAGTCGTCGGTTTTCGACTGGTTCGGAAAAAGCAATGGAGTGCTTCACGACATTCTGGAAAGAATTCTCTTCCGGCTGAACGCCTTCAGTTTCAAGGAAATCAATCGCGACGTCTTGGGCTCCATCTACCAATATTTCCGGCCCAGGATCGAGAGGCGCAGGCTCGGTGAGTACTACACACCTGTCGAGGTGGTGGATTATATTCTGGCCCGTACCGGAATCTCCTCCGACGCTGCCATCATGCAGAAGCGCATTTTGGACCCCGCCTGCGGCTCCTTCACCTTTGGCGTGCGGGCGGCTTTGCGATTGCTTGCGGCGGGCTCACATCTTTCTCCTGAAAACAGGATCGACTTGGTTCGAACCTGCTTGCGCGGTCAGGACATTAACCCTTTCTCGGTGTTCCTTTCACACCTCAGCCTCTTGTTCGCGCTGTTGGAGACTTACTTGGAGGCGAAGAAGCAGGACCCGGCTTACGAAATCAAGCCTATGGATGTGTCTTTGCAGAACTCCCTCGCCATGGGAATTCCTGAGCCAGTGGACTTCGGCGGAGAGGGGGACGTTGACAGCGCAGGGTTCGCCACCGAGAAGATTTCCACCTACGACTACGTCGTGGGCAATCCACCGTTCGTGAGAAACGAGAGGCTTCCTGCGGAAGACCGCGCGGTACTCAACGAACGCTTCCCGAAGTTGGCCCAGAAGAACACCGACCTCTCGGTATATTTCCTGTATGTCGCCACGCAGTACCTCGCGAAGCAAAACGGGACCATCGGCATGGTGGCCCCTCTCGCGATCGCCAACGCCCAAATGGCTGCTTACCTCAGGAACGTCCTCAAGGACCAAAACTACGGCATCTTCGAGTTGGTGTCGCTGGAATGGTGCGCCAAGGAAGTATTTCCCGGCGCAGACATTGTGCCGATGCTCATCTTCCTGACCAAGCGAACCCGCCCCGAGAGCCACGCCGTCCGGCTGGTGAGGGGGATCGCCAGCACAAAGGAGTTGGAGGAAGCTGCCACGAATGCAGAGTTTCTAGGTCATAAGTCCTCAGTCCTGCCTTTCGACGAGTGGGCCGCGTTGAGCCCTTCGGGCGACTGGTGCCTTGACGTCAGCGAAGAGGACCTTCCGATCCTCAAGAAGCTGAATTCGCTCCCAACCATCGAGGACTGCGTGCGCTGCTCGTTCGCCGTCAAAGCCGGAAACGTCCAAGAATTCTTGCGGCCCGTGGATGGCGACGATCCAGGGCCGCGCGAGGTTCCCTTCGTGAAGGGCCAACACGTGGCCGCCTTCCAGATTGCAAAGGGCGTGGACGAATACGCGAATCTGGAGAGGATCGACACCGCTGAAGACGCCTCAATATGGTCCGATCTCGACTTTTATGAGGCAAATGCGGGGAAGCCCGATGACACCGGACTTGGGAGGTTCGACTACGAAACCCCAAACAAACTGGCCACGGGCTCTCCCAGCGACACTCTCTGTTGCCTGATCCCCGAAGTCTACGTGACCCTTGTGGCGGCGGTCGCAGACCCCTTGACGGTGGTCGCGAATAATAGCGTCATCGCAGTGGTTCCCAAGAAATACAGCGCGCATTGCATCGCAGCCGTCGTCAATTCAAGAGTGTCTCGTTATTATGCCTTTCTAACAGGAAGATCAGCAATTCTGTTGAGGAGGAGGACTCACTGGTTTCCACGGACGCTTAAGGCGTTACGCGTGCCGGGTCTGTCCGACGCAACAGCCGGAAGGCTTCACAGTCTCTCCGTTGAGGCGACGAGCCTCTCGAACAGTATCCTCGCCACCGAGGCCGAAGTCTATGCCGCCGAGGTTGCCGCAGTAACAGAGTTTAAGAAGGCGGGTTTCCTCGGATTGCGGGTGACCAAGCCGGATGAGACCGCCGACCGGGAAGATCTGGCCGGGTCGGAGGTAAGCGGCAACCAGTTGACGGTTGGAGGTCAGAGGCTCATCGCTGAGTCCCCGGAACTGGTCATGCTCGTACGGCTGGCGTTGCTGGCGACCGACGACGACGAGTTCCGGGGCCTGGACATGGAAAACATACTGCTGCCGGCTGAAGCGACTGATCGCGCCCGCATTGCAGAGAGAATTCGCAATTTTGAAAGCAACGTGAAGCAAACACAAGGACGCGTGCTGGCAATTCTGGAAGAGATTGACGAAATTGTTGCCGCAGGCTTGGGGCTCACCGCCGCCGAACACGAGACCATTCGCCGGCGCTGCCAGGAATTCCCGCTCTCGGTCACGGTGGAGCGCCCGCGCTTTGCCTGGAGTCCCGACCGCAAGCGTCAGGCGCGCCGCACCTATCGACCGGGCGAGCGTTTCAGATAGTGAACAACGCCTCGTGCCTTCCTTCGGGCGGGTTGGAGGACAGCAAATGCTATTTGAATCAGCCGGCGGGACGGACACTGGTTCGGTGGACTCGACCGGACCCCTCGAAGCCCGGGGTCCGCGCTATCCTTGCTAACCTTGGTCTCTCTTGGTTTGAACCTCGCCCATGAGTGCAAAGCAATGCACCTTGAACGAGCGGGCTGCCATTGCAGATAGCCTATTATTGTAGATCGTAGATCCTAAGTACCTAGCGTCGTGACCTTAGCGGACGCAGGTAGGCCGAATAGGCCAGGGCAGGCTTGATGAGACAGGCGGGAGCGATAGCCGAAAGCGAGGACGCCTCGCAGGACAAGGGGTCGGGGGGCGACGAGACGGTTGCTGGTGGCCCGGTGGTCTCCTAAAACTTGCAGAAAGGTCAAACGAAGTCTACAGGTTGTTTATAATCAATAAGATGAATCAAGAAACGAAGCCAAACGAACCCAAACGAAGCCACCAAGCCCTTTAGATTCAATACCGACTTTTGGCCTAAACCTAAAACGAAGCCAAAACCAAGCCAAACAAAGCCAAAACGAAGCCGACAAGTCCTTCAAAACGGGATGCCCTAACCGGTCTTCTCACCAAGTTTGTGGGGACTGAGGCGGGGCTGAAGACCACCTCCGACGCCCCGTTGGTAAGGTCGAGCCCCGGTGAGATGTCCCGGCTAACCTTCCTTGCTGCGGAGCGTCTATGGGAGGGAAAGAGTTTTCAGTTCTCAGTTCTCAGTTCTCAGTTTTGAGGTATCAGCCGTCAGCTATCAGCTCTTAGCCAGACAGACTGGACTTTCTTGCTGAAAGCTGAGGGCTGACGGCTGATGGCTGACAACAAGCTGAGAACTGAAAACCGAAAATTGGGGGAGCGAGTGAAGGAACAAGCGCGAGAAGTCAAAGCCAGCCATCTGCTGGAGACCTTGTGGCGGGACCTGCGTCTCGGTCTTCGGGCGCTGGCGAAGAGTCCTGGTTTTACCATCGTGGCAGTGCTCACGCTCGCCCTGGGCATCGGCGCCAACACGGCGATCTTCACCCTGGTGGACGCGGTGATGCTCCGAAGCCTGCCCGTGGCCAGCCCCAAACAACTCTACCGCCTCGGGAACAATGGGAACTGCTGCGTGATTGGCGGAAACCAGGACAACTGGGCAATTTACTCCTACTCCCTCTATCAACAGTTCCGCGACCACACGCCCGAGTTCAGCGAGATGGCGGCCTTTCAGGGCGGCCAGCAGGAGTTGAGCGCGCGCCGCAGCGGCTCGCCCGGCGCAGCAGAACCGTTCGCCGGCGAGTTCATTTCCGGCAATTACTTCTCCACCTTCGGAATCGGCGTTTTCGCCGGCCGCGCGATTACGCCCGCCGACGACAAGCCCGGCGCGCCGCCGGTGGCGATGATGAGCTATCGCACCTGGCAGGAACACTACGGGCTCGATCCCTCGGTGGTCGGTGCCAGCTTCACCATCAATCAGGAGCCCTACACCGTAGTGGGCATCGCGCCAGCCGGCTTCTTCGGCGACCGCCTGAGCGATAGCCCGCCCGATTTCTGGCTGCCTCTGGCCAGCGAACCGGCCCTGATGCGGCAGAATTCGGTCTTGAATAGCCCCGGCGATCATTGGCTCTACGTCATCGGACGAATGAAGGCCGGCGCCACACCGGCCGCGGTGCAGTCCAAGGTCACGGTCGAACTGCAACAGTGGCTCTCCGCCCAGCCGGATCTTTCGGCCTACGACCGCAGCCAACTTCCCAAGCAGCACATTACTCTCGCACCTGCCGGCGGCGGCATCCTCAACATGGAATACGAGACGGCCTCCGGCCTGCGCGTACTGATGATCATCTCCGGCCTGGTCCTGCTGATCGCCTGCGCCAACATCGCCAACTTGCTCCTGGCGCGCGGAGCGGCTAACCGCCTGCAAACCGCCATTCGCGTGGCGCTGGGCGCGCCACGGCGGCGGCTGATCCGGCAGACCCTTACCGAAAGCGTCCTGCTGGCGGTGCTGGGAGGTTTGGCGGGCCTCGCGGTGGCTTTTGCCGGCACGCGCACCATTCTGCTGATCGCCTTCCGCGGCTCGCACTTCATCCCCATCGACCCGATGCCTTCCCTCACCGTGCTCGGTTTCGCCTTCCTGCTTTCGCTGGTCACCGGGATCGTCTTCGGCGTAGCGCCCGCCTGGATCACTTCGCACTCCGACCCGGCCGAGGCGCTGCGCGGCGCCGGACGCTCCACGCGCGAGCGCTCCTCGTTGGCTCGCAAGTCCCTGGTGGTGATCCAGGTGGCGCTTTCCGCCGTTCTCCTGATCGGCGCCGGTCTGCTCACCCAGACCCTCCGCAATCTCGAAAGCCAGCGCTTCGGCTTCGAGCCCGAGGGCCGCTTGATCGTGCGGGTGAACCCGGGAGTCGCTGGATACAAACCGGAAGAACTCCTTGGCCTCTACCGGCAACTCGATGAGCGCCTGCCTCAGATTCCCGGGGTCGTCAGTGCCAGCTACTCGCTCTACAGTCCCATGCGGGGCGATAACTGGTCCTTCGGTATCAATATCCAAGGCCATCCACCCGATGAGCGGATCGGCTCGTCCTTCGATCGGGTCAGCGCTCACTACTTCGAAACCATCGGTACGCGTTTGGTGCGGGGGCGTTTGATCAACGAACACGACACGCCCGCCGCGGCGCTGGTGGCCGTTGTGAATGAGACCTTCGCGCGCAAGTACTTTCCCAAAGAGGACCCTATTGGCAAGCGCTTCGGGGTTGGCGCGAAGAACAGCGCCGACTTCGAGATCGTGGGTATTGTGCAGGATGCGAAGTATCAGGACGCTCGCGAGCCCGCCTACCCCACGTTCTTCATCCCCTTCGGGCAAATGCCCAGGGACTACTCCAAGGGGGGGTGGGCGACCGGTTCGGAGTATCTGGGCGACATTGAACTGCGCGTGGCGGGCAAACCCGAGAACCTGGAAGCGGCCGTGCGGAAGACGCTCGCCGACATCAACCCTAACCTGACGGTGATCGACGTGGTGAGCCTCACCGAGCAGCTTGCCCGCAACTTCAATCAGGACCGGTTGATCGCGCGGCTCACGGAGCTGTTCGGCCTGCTCGCACTCCTTCTGGCCTGCGTGGGCCTCTATGGCGTGACGTCCTATTCCGTGGCACGCCGTACCAGCGAGATCGGCATCCGCATGGCGCTCGGCGCCGACCGCGCCAGCGTGGTGGGGCTGATCCTGCGCGGCGCTCTGGTGCAGATCGCGCTGGGACTGGCCATCGGCATTCCGGCGGCGCTGGCCGGCGGAAAACTCTTGTCGAGCCAGCTCTACGGCGTCGAGAGCCGAAACCCGGTGATCCTTGCCTTGGCGGCAGGCGTCCTGGCAGCGTGCGCCCTGGTGGCAGGCCTGGTTCCGGCGCGACGGGCGGCGTCAATCGATCCCATCCAGGCCTTGCGGACTGAGTAACGTGAACCCCCTATCGCCTGCCAGAGGGGTCTGCCTTTCCAAAAACTGACTGAGTTTTTTACTTGACATTAATGTCTTCAACAATATATAATCGGAGAGTTATCGAGGATTTGGTGCGTTTGACGCAGACCCCGACCGGCGCCAGAGTGGACCGAGGGGTGAGAATTGTGAAGAGTGAAGTTCTGATTTCTACTTTCTGATTTCTGATCTCCGGTAACCGTTGATGGAAGCGCAGAACGAGCCGAAACCGAAGCGCAAGTACGTGATGACGCCCGAGCGCAAGGCGAAGTTGATGGCTAATCTCGCGCAGGCGCGTCTGGCGCCCAGGGAGAAGGTGTACCGCAAGACCCCCAAGCGCTACGCCGCCAACATCGGTAACCTCGAGAAGGCGAAGGCCAAGCTCCGCCAACAGACGGAGGACCTGCGCGCGAAACTGGAGGATGTCTTTCCTGCCTCCGAGGTTCCGCCGGTTCCCATCGTCCCGCCGCTGCCTGGAATGCGTGGCGCCCGGCCGTCGACGGGCGCGGCGGAGTTGGACCAAGCTGCGGCCCTCATTGCCAAGCGATTGCGAAAGATCCAAGCCGCTACGCGGCGCGAAGGCCGGCGAATCATGCGCCTGCTCACGGCGGCGATCGCCCGAACCCAACCGCTGGGCGCCAACGAAGCTTTCAACCTGGCCCTGCAGTTGTTGCAGTGCCTGGAGGGGTCGCGGGTGGTGGTGGAGGCCCGCCGGTTGAACGACAAGATCGCCGAGCTCCTGCGGAAAATGCTCGAGGCACGTTATGGGGCCGAGGCGATGGACGGGTTTTCGCTGGCGACGGCGCTGGAGGAGTTGCGGGAGGCGCGGCGGGAACGAGCCGAGGCGGAACGCGAGGAACGCGAAACCCGAGGGGAACCGGCGGCGGCCGGAGGGGGCGCAGAGTCCGCGGTCGGGGCGGCGCAAGAAGAAGGGGAAGGCGGGAAGGGCGACGCCGGGAACCTCGAAGGAGAAACCAGCGAGCCCAGCAGAGTAGTTATCCCGCCGCTGCCCAAGACTTTGGAGGAGTTCCAGGGGCTGGTGGGGCGGGCTCTGGACCTGGAGGGAGAAGAGGGGGCGGGGGTAGTGGGGAAGGTGTCGCAAGCCATCTGGGAGCGGCTGCGATGGTGGAAACGGCGGGAGCAGACGGAAGGGCAGGGGTTGGAGCGGCTTTTTCAGGAAGCGGCGGCCAGCGCGCCCGGGTCCGAGGAGGACCTCCTCGACCGCATCTTTGATATCAACTTTATCCTGAAGCTTGACGGTGACTTCGTTCGCCAGATGGACGAGGTGACGGAGAAAGTGGCGGGGGCTCTGAGGTGGTGGATAACGCAAAGATCTGAGATCAGATTTCAACGGCCGGAGTCGGCGCCTCCCGCCAAATCTCCGGTCAGCGCTACTACCGATCAGGCAACCAGCGGTTCGGCAGACCCGTCGGCCGTGGCCTGAAGAATTTGACGATTGAAAGAGAAAGAACCAAGGCACCCGGTAAAGGGTAGACGGTTCGCGTTGGGACGGAGCGGAATTGACGATTGAGGATTAACGATTAACGATGGGGAGAGAAGAAGCAAGCCGTTCCGTAAGGGGGACGGTTCGCATTGGGACGGCGGATCGCCCGAGATGAAATGGTGGTCAGCGTGGCAGGGATCGGCGAAAAAACCGGAGACGGGTCAAACGAATCAATCAAATCTCTGAGAATCAACCCCATGAGGCTTAGAACGAACCCAAAACGAACCCAGTAAGTCCTTTAGATTCTGCATACACCTCTTAGAACGAACTCAAAACGGACCTGGCAAGTCCTTCAGATTTGATGTGCCCTATCGGACGATTGCGTTCCGAGGCGGTCGGGTGTATGTTATCCTTGGTGCCGCGGTGGTTAATCTTCCAGAGTTTTTCTCAAGGTGCTTGCCTCAATCTCATCGATCGGAAGGATCGCTCCCATGCTCCGCAAAACATCCACCTGTTACCCATTTCTCGCCGCTATCGTTTTAGTGTTCTTGTGCCAAGCGACGAAACTCGCGGCCCAGAATGCGGGCGCCGCCCTCACCGACCCGGCGATTGAGGCGCGCGTGAATGCGCTGCTCGAGCAGATGACACTGGAAGAAAAGGTCGGCCAGCTCAATCAGCGCGACGCCTTCGCCGGCGTGACCGGACTCGGCGAGGGCGGATCGAGATGGGATGACGCCGCCGCTAAGGGGGCGATCGGAAGCCTCTTTAACATGACGAAGGCCTCGATGATCAATGCGGTTCAGAAGAGCGCCGTAGAGAAATCGCGGCTGCACATTCCAGTGCTGTTCGGCTTGGATGTGATTCACGGCTTCCGCACCACGTTCCCGGTGCCGCTCGGCATGTCGGCGGCCTGGAACCCACAGTTGGTGGAGCGGGCGTCGCGCATCGCGGCGGAGGAAGCTTCCGCGGCCGGCGTGCGCTGGACGTTCTCGCCCATGGTCGATATCGCGCGTGACGCCCGTTGGGGCCGCATTGTGGAAGGCGCAGGCGAGGACCCCTATCTGGGCTCGGTGATGGCGGCCGCTTATGTGCGAGGGTATCAGGGTAAGCAGCTCGACTCCCCCGATTCCATTGCCGCCTGCGTGAAGCACTACGTGGCGTACGGCGCGGCGGAAGGTGGTCGAGACTACAACACCACGGAGATGTCAGAACGCACGCTCCGGCAGGTTTATCTGCCGCCATTTCACGCTGCCGTTGAAACCGGCGCGGCCACACTCATGAGTGCCTTCAACGCGCTCAACGGGGTTCCCGCATCCGCCAATCACTTCACTCTGACCGAGGTTCTCAAGCAAGAATGGAAATTTCCAGGATTTGTGGTCAGCGATTATGGCTCGATTCGGGAACTCATTCCGCACGGGATTGCCAACGATGGGGCCACGGCGGCGCGCAAGGCATTCCTTGCCGGGGTCGACATGGATATGGAAGACCACCTTTACGATAGTCTCGTCGATCAAGTGAAATCCGGCTCCGTGCCGCAAGCAGCGATCGATGAGGCCGTGCGGCGAATTTTGCGCGTCAAGTTCGCGCTCGGCCTCTTCGATCGTCCCTACGTCAAAGAAACTCCGCGTGCTGCACAAATCAAGCCCGAGTATCGCGAGACGGCGCGAACCATAGCCGAGCAATCATTAGTCCTGCTGAAGAACGATGGAGTCGCCGGCGGCACGCCCATCCTGCCTCTGACTTCGAAAGTGACGGCGATCGCGCTGATCGGTCCGCTCGCCGACGCAGCGCGCGATATGCTGGGAGCCTGGTCAACCTTCGAGAGCAGCCCGACGGACGTCGTCACGCTAAGAGCCGCGCTTGACGATTACGCGAAGCAGCGCCCGATCAGCATCACCTACGCGAAGGGCACAGATGTTTGGGGGGATTCCGAGGCAGGCTTTGCGGAGGCTGTGGAGGCAGCTCGCAAGGCGGACGTCGCGGTACTGGCGCTTGGCGAGGAAGCGTGGTCGTCCGGCGAGGCGGGCTCGCGTGCGCATCTCAATTTGCCCGGCAATCAGGAGAAGTTACTCGACGCGGTCGCCGCGACCGGAAAGCCGGTGGTGGTAGTCCTGTTCAACGGTCATCCGCTGACACTCACCTCGGCGCTTCCGCACATGGCAGCGCTGCTGGAAGCCTGGTTTCCGGGGATTGAGGCGGGACCGGCCATTGTTCGGACGCTCTTTGGCGATGCTAATCCCAGCGGACGTCTGACCGTCAGCTTCCCGCGGTCAGTCGGCCAGGAGCCTCTCTACTACAACGCGCTTCCCACTGGTCGTCCAGCAGGTAACCTGGATCTGACGCATCCCCCGCAGAACTTTGGCGAGCGTTTCTTCTCGCGCTACATCGACGAGCAGAATTCGCCGTTGTTCCCATTTGGATTCGGCCTGTCCTATACGATCTTCTCATTCTCGCCCCTGACTCTGAGCGCCAAGCAACTCAGCGCCGCGGCGCTCAACGCGGGGAGCGCGGAGCCCTTGCGCGTGTCGGCGGAAGTGAAGAACACCGGCGACCGCGGGGGCGACGAAACTGTGCAGTTCTATATCCGTGAACAGGGAACCAGCGTGGCTCGTCCGGTCCGCGAGCTGAAAGGGTTTCAGCGCATTTCGTTAGGGGCCGGAGAATCCAAGCGTGTCGAATTCACTTTGGGCCGGGACGAGTTGAGATTCTGGAACATCGACATGAAAGACGTCGTCGAGCCGGCGAAGGTCACCGTATGGATCGGGCCGAGCTCAGTGGAAGGCTCGGAAGCGGAGCTTCAAGTCACACCCTGAGATGGCTTAAAAAAGAAGGAAAGGTCCGGGCGTTTTTAGAACGCGTACGCGGCACGTCGGTCATCACTGCGACTGTGGCTTCTCAAAAACCAGGAAATAAAACTCGCTGTGGTCGTTGGGTCGAGTGAAACCGTGTTCCTCGCGCAAGAAACGGAACCCGCTGTGCGTAACGTCCTCGCGCTCGAGGGCTTCCGGCATCCGGTGATGATCGTAATAGTAGGCGCGGGGATGACCGGCCTCGGCAGAGCGGTCGATGAGGCCGAACAATCCGCCAGGCTTGAGCGCCTTATACACGCCTTGCAGCATTTGATCGTAGTGCTGCCACTCGTGGAAGGTGTTGACGGCGAGCACTACATCGAGGCTCGCAGGGGGCAAGCTGACGTCGTGCTCAGTGCCGGCTATCGCCAGGATCTGGGTGAGGTCCTTTTTCTTGGCCTCCAGGCGAACGCTGTCGAGCGCCTCGTTATCGATGTCCTCGGCGTAGACCTTGCCCTGTGGTCCCACGCGCTCCGCCAGCTTGAAGGTGAAGTAACCGCGACCGCATCCCACGTCGGCGACCACGCTGCCGGCGTGGATGCCCAATTCGTCCAGCACTTCGCCGGGCCGCTGCCAGGCGTCGCGCTCCGGGCCGCTGTTCTGAGCGTGCGAGCAGGCCGGCGCACCGAGAAGAGCAGCCAGGAAGAGAAAGACGCCTACCCGAACGAAGCTTCCCCAGAATGAAGCTCCTACGGGCGTGTTGTAGCTGGCACGGTAAGCCGTATAAGTCAGGGTGATTACAAGCCGCATACTTATCTCGATCGAGATCGAAAAGCGTTAGGCTGGATTTCTGACTACCAACGAAAAGGCTATTTTTTAACCGCATTTTAACCAAGTGTTAACCGGCCCGTTAGACGAGCGCTTCATCCTTCTCTTGTCTTGCCCCCTGCGGCGTCTGTCGAACGAACAGCGCGGGACGCGAGACCGAGAGAGCGGCAGGAGTTGCTCCTTCGGGCGAGGTTAAAACCCCGCCCTTCCCCGTTTCTGGCGAGAACGCACCGAGGTGGACAAGATGCCCAAGTGTCCCAAGTGCGACAGCCCCAACGTCCGACGGTCGCATCGGCACGGTCTGGGAGACCGTCTGATTGCCCTTGTCCTCTTGCGACCGTTCCGTTGCCGGCGGTGCGACCATCGCTTTTACTGGTTCTGGTTGGTCAGGAACGGCAGTATCTGAACGCGCGGCCCCGGGGTGCGCGGACGACCCGGGTCACTAGCGCCGCTTAGTCGTCGCCTTTTGCGGTGCGGTTTTTTTCTCGCTTCCCTTGTGTCTCTGCTGCTGTTTGGTTACGCCCCCGAGTTTAGCCGCTCCTACCTGCCTCACATGAGCCTTCCCCGTTTCGGGCGCTTTGGTGTCTTTCGTTCTGGGCGCTTTGGTCTCGGGCGGCTTGGACGCGGGAGCATCGCTCTTGGGCGCTTTAATTGTGACCGCTTTGGCGGCCTTGGTCGTCTTCTCCCCTCCAGGCTTCCGGCGAGCGGCGGGCGCCGGTGCCGGCATGGGCTCCTTGATCCCGGCCAAGCTGCGTAGTTCCTTCTGGAGCTGGTTTGGTGTCTTGATCTTGCCGTCCAACTGATCCAGGAAGACTCGCTCCAGGATCTTCTCAAACTTCGGACCGGGCGGGACGCCGAGCGCGGTGAGTTCGCCGCGCGGCAGCTTGGCCTGCACCAACGGGACCTTCTGGAAGTAGGCCTTCACGCGGCTCTGGACGGCGGCCTGTGGGTAGTGAGCCAGCACAAAAAGCAGGAGTGGCGCCGGCCGACCGGAAAGGAGGGTGTACACGCGGCTGGGCGACCCGCCTTTGGAGCTAGCCAAAGTGCGAGCCAATGTTCTCGCCTCCGTCTCCAGGCCGAGGGCAAGCTTAAGGTCCTGCTTATGGACGAAGAGTTCGTGCGCCAAACGGTTCCGGTTCGTGCCGCCGAGTTTTTCCGCCAGCGCGTGAAAATTGAGGAGGAACAGCTCCGCATTGGGGACGATCTTGGCCGCGGTGCGGATCTTGGCGAAGCGGTCGTAAGGAATCTTGGCTGGCGTCAGGGCGCGGTCCAACCCGGCCAGCAGACCCTTTTCGCCCAGCAGTTTCAGGACGCGGCCGGGATTCTCCTCCCGCAAGATGGCGGCCAGCTCCCTTTTCTGTTGCTCGGGGTTCACCTCTTCCCAGGCGCGGCTCTCGAGCGCTGCGTCGAGCCAGCGATGGGTCCGCTCGTCGGGCTTAAAGCCGAGGCGCTCGCTCAGTCGCAGCAGGCGATAGATACGGGAGGGATCGTCGAAAAAGCTGCGGCTGTACAGGGCCCGAAGTTCCATCTTCAGGATATCGCCCGCGCCGTTGGTAGGGTCGAGCAACAGGCCCCGCGAGTTGGGGTGCAACGAGATCGCCATGGCGTTCAAGGAGAAGTCGCGACGCCGGAGGTCCTCAAAGATCGTGCCCGGCGCCACGTCGGGGCGCGCTCCCGGCTTGGCATAAGTCTCCGAGCGGGTCGCCGCGATCTCGCCCCGCACGCCATTGGAAAAGACAATATCGGCCACGTTGAGCCGGGAGTCGTACAAGACGTGTTCGGCGACAACCACGGGGCCTTGGCCGGGGGAGCCCGACTCGGACCGGTGCGCCATGCCCTGAGCTCCGAGGTGCTTCAGAATCTTCTCAGGGCTTCCCTCGACCGCAAAATCGAGATCGCGGACCGTCTGCTGCCCATACGTGAGGTCCCGCACAGCTCCGCCCACCAGATAAAAGTTGAGGCCCTCGACCGCCGCGGCGCGGCTTAGTTGATTGATCACGCGCGTCTGATCCGGGGAGAGCCGGCTTTCCATCAAGAAGTTGTAGTCGCTCATATCTTGTAGGGAACAGGGAACAGGTTACAGGGAACAGGGAAGAACGCTCGCCAGGAGAGACGGGCTCCGCCCCTTCGTTTCCTGTCGGCGGTTGTTCCTGTTCCCTACTCCTTATTCCCTCCTGTTCCCTATTCCCTGTTCCCTGTTCCCTGCACCCCGTCAGGCCCTCGGATGATACGTCTGGTACACCTGCTTCAGCCGCTCCTTCACCACATGGGTATACACCTGGGTGGTAGAGATGTCGCTGTGCCCCAGCATGAGTTGAATCGAGCGCAGGTCGGCACCGCGCTCCAACAAGTGAGTTGCGAAAGAGTGCCGCACGAGGTGGGGCGTAAGCGGAGTCCGAATTCCCGCCGCCCTTCCGTAGCACGACAGAATCTTCCAAAACCCGACGCGCGACAGCGGCTTGCCCCGGTGGTTCAAAAACAGAAACGGCATGGCGGGGATCTTCAGAAATCGGCTCCGGCCGTCGCGCACATACCTTTCAACAGCCCGAAGCGCCGACTTCCCCACCGGAATCAGGCGCTCCTTGTTTCCCTTCCCCTGGCACCGAATGATGCCGAGATTGGCTTCCAGGTCTTGCACGCGCACGCCCACCAACTCCGAAACGCGCATCCCCGTGGCGTAAAGCAACTCCAGCATCGCTTTGTCGCGCATCCCGGCTGGCGTCGAGGAGTCGGGCTGCTCCAGGAGCAATTCCACTTCATTGGCCGCGAGATGCTTCGGCAGACTCTGGCCGATCTGCGGGGCGTCGAGATCCTGGGTAGGGTCGCTCACGACGCAGCCTTCTTTGGCGAGGAAGCGGAAGAAATTGCGCAGCGAAACGAGGTGCCGCGCCGCCGATCTCGGACTGAGCCCGCGGCGGTACAGGGCCGCAAAAAAACGGCGAAGATCAGCGCGGGTCACGGTCGCCGGGGTTTTGCCCTCACGTCGGGCATGGAACTGGAAGGCTATCAAGTCCCGGCGATAACTCTGGATGCTGTTCGGAGCCAAGCCTTTCTCGACTCGAATGTAGTCCAGAAAGCGAGCCAGTTCCGGCCACTCGGGCGTGGGGCTTGCAGTCCGGCCGGCAGCCCCCAGCGATCGAAGCCCGGGGACCGTTGTAAAGGCTCCGTCATCCTCTGGCGCGCCACCGCAAGCCCCCGAGGCCGCGGGTCTTCCGCCCAACTCAGTGCTGACTTGGCTCAAGCCTGTCCTCCTTCGGGCGATGCTGATCGGAAAGGCACAACGCACACCGTTACTTGAGCGTGCACTTGCCCAGCGTGCGCTAAATTATGAACTTTCAGTCGATTAGGAAGTCGTCTCAACGCACGATCTCCCGCGCGCTCTCCAGAAGCCTTCGTACCTACTAACACCGCGTCATCCTAACACAGGTGAAAGGCGAGCACCAAGCACGATTAATTCAAAACTAGAAGTCCGAAATTGGAAAATCGAATATCCAAACTCGAACTTGGGGGACTCGCATGGACACGGGAGTCATGCGTTATTCACCTGGGTGCTTGGCATGAGGGGCAAGTTTCGATTCTCGAGTTTGGAGTTTCGAATTTCTACTTTCGCGTGCTTTCGAGTTTCGAATTCTAACGCGAGCCCACCAGCGCCGGATCGTTCTGCGGCACGGGCGGCTTGGCGGAGCTCGGGCGCACCGGCGGGACCGGTGTCGCGCTCGTCGGGGGCAACTCCAGCCGCTGGTGAATGGCGTAGAGCACCAACTCCAAACGGTCGGACACGCCGACCTTGTCGTAAATCGTCCGCAGATGATTCTTGATCGTTTGCTCCGTAATCGAGAGGTGCTGCGCTATTTCCTTGTTGCGCCACCCTTGCAGGACGTAGCTGATGACCGTTTTCTCCCGGTTAGTCAGCGTGTCACGCGGGCGCAGGGGCCGATCCTGAGTTCCTTCCAGAAGCCTGGCCATCTGCGTCACCTGTTTCTTGGGCAGCCAAACTTCATCTTCCTGGACCACCTTGCGCGCGCACTTCGAAAACAGCGCGGGATCAACTGACTTCAGGATGACACCGGAGGCGCCGGCCTTTACATAGCGAAGTGACGACTCCTCATTGAGCGCCGACGCGGTAATGACGATCTTGCTGCCCGGCGACGCTTCGAGGAGCTCGGCCAGAAACTCACCCGGGGTTTGCCCCGTCAGTTCCGCCTGCAAAAAGACGATGTCCGGTGTAAACTCGCGCGCCATACTGATGGCCGAAGGGCCGTCCGTGGCCTGTGCCATGACCCGCAGATCGTCCTCCACCCCGAAGAGTTTCTTCAGGCCGAAGATGAAGACCCCCTCTTGGTCCGCGATGAGGATGCGGATTCTCTTCTTACCGGCACGTGCGTTTGGTGTGGTCGACACGCTGAGAATTCCCTCTCCTCCGGGCTTGGCGGTCCATCGTGTTCGCACTCCGAAAGCGAACACCTTCTCGCGCTGGCACCCCGAGGTATAGATATCGGCAGCAAAGCGGGGCAGCTTGAACGCTTCTCTCCGCCACGCTCAATTCCCCGCTGGCCGAATCTCGTACTCGTCGATGACGGCCGCAATTCCCGGAATCTCGCCCGGCCCACTGCGCCGAACAATTCTTCCGTGGCCCAGAAGTTGAACGGGCGCCCGAGTAATCTCGGACGGCAAATCGACGCGGAATGAAATCGGCGCGTTGTTTCGCAGCCGGCGTCGAATCGTCACGAACATCCCGTTGGCACTGATGTTCTCTGTCTTTCCTTCCGCCTCTTGCGACTTCCCCGTGATCGTCCTCCACCAGACGTGTACCGGCAATTCCAGCGGTACCCGCGCACTCAAACGATGTTCTCTCGCCATCAGGGCAACCACCTCCGTCAACTTCTGCTATGCAGTCTAACGCGATGTTAATGAGACTGCAAGTACATTGTTGGATACCCAAACCCTTGTTCCAAACTTCGGCCGCGTAACCGACGATATACGAACCCTCCCTTCCAGCCTAGCTTACTGAGGTCATGGTACGGTACCGGCCACGACATTGGCCGGTGACGAACGGAAAGCTGTTGAAGGATCTCACGTGAACGAATCGGTCCCCCTACTCGACGTTTCGCCACCTTTGACGGTAGACTGTTCACTGCCGGGAAGACTGACGGCCGATTGCCGACGGCTGACAGCTAACCGAAAACTGAGAACTAACAGAAAACTGGGTTCCGAGGTGCCCTATGAAACTAGGCGAGCTTGCTGCCCGCGTTGACTGCCAACTGGAAGGCCCGACCGATCTGGAGATCGCCGGCGTGGCAGGCATGGACGAAGCATCCCCGACCGAAATCACTTTTCTCTCCAATCCCAAATACGAGCCCAAGCTCAAGTCGACGCGGGCGGCGGCCGTGATCGTCGGGCTGGAGGTCGACGTCCACGGCCGACCGGCATTACGCTCCCCCAATCCGTACGTGGCTTTTGCCAAGGCCCTTGAGGTTTTTGCTCCGCCTCGACGGCCCCCGGTGGGCATCCATCCCACGGCCGTCATCGGCGCTGGCGCGAGAATCGGACGGAATCCCTCCATCGGCCCCTATGTGGTCGTCGAGGACGGCGTGCAAATCGGCGACGACTGCGTGCTGAAGAGCTTCGTCATGATCTATACAGGCGCCGCGATCGGCGATCGCTTCCTGGCCCACTCGCACGCCGTCGTTCGCGAGAACGTCCGGATCGGCAACGACGTGATCCTGCAAAACGGAGCAGTGATTGGCGCCGACGGCTTCGGCTTCGCCCGCCAGGCGGACGGAAGTTACTACAAGATTGTGCAGTCAGGGACGGTGGTGATCGAAGACGCCGTCGAGGTCCAGGCCCACAGTTGCATCGACCGAGCCACGGTAGGCGAGACGCGGCTGCGGCGCGGCGTGAAAGTCGACAACCTGGTCCAGGTGGGCCACGGATGCGAGGTGGGCGAGAACACTCTGCTCTGCGCGCAGGCGGGTTTGGCGGGAAGCTCGAAGATCGGACGCCAAGTGATCCTCACCGGTCAGGTCGGCGTGGCCGGTCACCTCACCGTGGGCGACAACGTCATCGTCACTCCACAGTCCGGCGTAGCGGGTGACATCGAGCCCAATCGCACCGTCTCCGGCTCTCCCACCATCGATCATTTCGTCTGGCTAAAAAACGCCGCCATCATGCCGCACCTGCCGGAGATGTACTCCGTCTTTCGGAAGGTCCGCAGCTCTCTTGCCAGGACCTCTCAGGATGCGGATCCCCGTGGTACGTAGAGAAGTGGCTAGCGGTTAGTGGCCAGTGGCGAGGGGCATTGACGATTGCCGATTGTCGATTGACGATTGGAAGAAAAAGACGCAAGCTATTCCGGATTTTCAATCGTCAATCGTCAATTCTTCGTTTTAAGGAGATTTCGTTTTAACGGGAGACGCTATGCTTTTGCCTTCGTCGGCCCTCCTCATGCTGCTGTTAGCCTTACCGGCCCGCGGCCAGTCCTCGTTGCCCCAGAGTACTCGCGAGGATGTGCGAATCCTCGACGAACACACCACCAGGCGCCCGATCGATGCCAAGCAGCAGGGGCAGTTCATCGAACTACTCTGCAACCTGATTCCCTCGATCATCGCTCAGCAGGTGGTTTCAACCAGCTTCGAGGAAGCACCTCCCTGCCACGTGAGCTACAAGAAAGAAATCGACGAGCCCCACCGACCTTGGTATCCGGACGGCGCGGTCGAGGTAGCGCAATACTCGTTCGACACGGCGAACCCGTTCAACGGTGCTCGGTCTCAGAAGATCGAGTTGCGGGTGGCACACGCGCGAGCCGGGATTTCGCAGGACGGCTTCTACCTCAAGCAGGGGGTTCCGTACAAGCTACGCCTCCACATGCGAAGCCAGGGCAACGTCCGCGTGTGGGCCTCCTTGCATGGTGCCGGACGCGCGATCGCCGGGCCGGTGCTGCTGGCCCCGCCCAGGCGGGCTGGTGAGGATTGGACCGCCGCCGAGGCCGACTTGCGGCCCGACCGCACTCTCGATAACGCAACGCTCACTATCGATTTTGAAGGCCCAGGCGCGCTCTGGCTGGACCGAGTCTACCTCATCGGCTCGGACGCGGTGCTGGGGCTGTGGCGTCCAGACGTCGTGGCGGCCCTGAAAGCGATGTATCCCGGAATCATTCGATTCGGAGGCAGCACCATCGAGGGCTACGAGTGGGAGCGCGGGGTCGGGCCATGGGACGAGCGTCAACCGTTCTCAACGGTGTGGGGCGGCCTGGAAGAGAACTTTGTCGGCATCGATGAGTTCGTTCGCCTCTGCCATTACGTCGGCGCCGAGCCACTCATCTGCGTGCGATGGACCGGCAAGAAACCGGAGGACGCCGCCGCCGAAGTGGAATACTGCAATGGTGGCCCGGGAACCCATTGGGGCTCGCTGCGCGCCAAGAACGGGCACTCCGAACCCTATCACGTGAAGTTCTGGCAAATCGCTAACGAAGTCGACGTGCCGGAGTACAACAATTCAGTGCGAGCCTTCGCCGAGGCTATGAAGAAAGCGGACCCCACCATCAAGCTCCTTTCCTCGTTTCCCACCGCGAGCCTGCTGGCCGCCGCGGGCACGGCCTTCGACTACCTCGCTCCCCATCACTACGAAGTGGCCGACCTGCTGGCGGAAGACAAGAGCTTCCAAACCCTTGAGGATTGGATTACGGCCAACGGAGGAGGCAAAGACATCCGTGTGGCGGTGACCGAGTGGAACACGACGGCAGGAGACTTCGGACTGCGGCGCGGCATGCTCCAGACGCTCGACAACGCCCTCAGCGTCTCCCGCTACCTCAACCTTCTCCAGCGGCGCGCCGACCTGGTGGAGATCGCCAATCGCTCCAACTTTGCCGACAGCTTCGGCTCCGGTTTCATCATCACCGGCCCGGGGTGGGTCTACGAGTCCCCTGCCTATTACGCGCAGGAGTTGTATGCACGCGCCGCCGGCGATTACCCCTTGCGCACGGAGCGATCTTCCAAATCAGCGTGGCAACTCCAGGAGCCCGACCTCAGCGCCAGCCTGAGCCCCGACGGCAAGACGCTGCGCGTCTACGCAGTCAATTCGACGCCCACGTCGCTTATCACCCATTTCAATCTCCAAGGCTTTGAGGCTGCGGTGACCGGCGGCACAATTCACACCCTCGAAGATCACTTACACGGCGGCACGGCCGAAGTCATGAACAGCCGCGACGATCCACAGCGCATCTCCATCACGTCGCGGCCTGCCGATATCAGAGAGAGTGAGTTCGATTTCAAATTCGAACCTTTGACGGTCACGCTGCTGGAGCTTCGCCTGAGCAGCAGGAACACGAAGAGCGAAGGCCGATGAACTGGCCGTCACTGCTTCTGGATCACCCACCGGAACGCCATGTTCAGCAGGCTCAAAGCTAACGCTCCCCAAAAAGCTGGAACGAATCCGCGCACGTGAAAGCCGGACACAAAATTCGACGCAAACATCAGCATCAAGGCATTGATCACGAGCAAAAACAAGCCAAAGGTGAGAATGGTGAGCGGAAAAGTCAGCACCTTCAGGATCAGACCCAGGGTTGCGTTCAGCAGACCAATCACCAGGGCCGCGACCAGCGCCGCTTTCAAGCCGCGGACGAAAAACCCCGGCACCAGATTGGCAACGATCAAGAGACACACAGCACTCAGTATCCAATGCGCGATCAGCTTTCCCATGAGAGGCTCTCCTGCCTGAGAGAAGTGGCTAGTGACTAGTCTAGTGGCTGGTGGCTAGCAGAATTGCCGATTGCCGATTGTCGATTGACGATTGGAAGAGAGGAGTCGGCGAGTCTCCCGGACCTTTCAATTGGCCATCCACAAACGTCAATGAGCCTCTCTTTCAATCGGCAATCGGCAATCGGCAATCGGCAATTCCTCAGCCGTCAGCCCTCGGCATATGGCTTGGCGGACTTCTTCCATGATCAGCGCCATGTCATCCAGCGTCCGGCCTTCTGTCGGAACCGGATCATGAACGGTAAGGCGCACGGTGCCGGGATGAATCACGGGACTTCCCTTTCGCATGATCCGGGTGGCACCAGAAACGGAAATGGGAACAATCGGCGCTCCGGCCTCAATCGCCATCACGAAGACACCCTTCTTGAAGGGTTGCAACCGGCCGTCGGTACTGCGCGTACCCTCCGGAAAAACCGCGAAGGAATGACCGGCTCGGAGAGCACGAACGGCTGCCTCTACTTTCTCCACCGCCTGGCGGCGAATGCGCTTCCGCTCCACCGGAATAAATCCCCGCAGGCGCATCGCCGTACCCAGAATCGGGACACGAAAGAATTCCTTCTTGCCCAAGGTTAGCACCGGCGGCAGTTGAACGAAGACGGCCGGCGCGTCGGCATTGCTTTGGTGGTTCGACATGAAAACCACCGCCCGGTCGGCGACGATCCTCTCGCGGTTGCGGACGTCCACCTTGACCCCAGCCAGCCACAACACCATACGCCCTCCGGCGACTCCGACCTTGTAAAGCGTGTCCGTGTTATGGATGATGACGCTGTAAAGTACCAAGGGGGTTCCCACCAGGAAGATGTAGAGCAGCGCCACAAGGCAGACTATAAGGGTTCGGAGCATGTCGGTAGTTATTGACGATTGCCGATTGAAACAGCCGTCAGCTATCAGCTTTCAGCCAAGATGGAATTTTCGTCTTTTCGCGCTGAGAGCTGAGCGCTGAAAGCTGAAAGCTACTTTGCAATCGTCAATTCCTTCCCAGCCACCCGTTGCGTACCTCAATCTGGTTTGGGCTGGCGTTGGGGATCTCTTCCACGGAATAATCGGTGTCCTGCCGGGATCCGACGTTGAACTTGAAGCTCAGAGATCGCCGGCCGCGGCGCACGTCCAGTGAGATCGATTCGCCGGCTTTGGCACTGTCGAGCGCCCACGCCCCGGCGAGGGGCTTTCCGTTCAGCTTCTCAATGGTATCGCCGCTCTTGAGTCCCGCGCTCTCGGCGTTGCTGCCTGCCTCGACAGAAACCACCTGCACGGCGCCCTCCCCAAAACCTCCTCCGGCGCGGAAACCGGGATCGGGACGTTCCACCGGCTGCGTCACCAGGCGTAGCCCGGCATAGCCGAGATAAGAGTCATAATCGAGTTCGGCGGTGCCGGCAACGTTGTCACGGAAAAAGTCATCGACGGGAAACGCGGGCGCAAGCCCGCGAATGATGCTCTTCAGGTCGTCATCGGTGAAGAATCGCCCGCGATGGGCAAACTCCTGGTTCAGCCGATGCATCAGGTCATCAAGGCTGTGCTCGTTGGCGGTGGCGTGGCGGATGCCGAGGTCCAGCAGAAAGCCCAGCAATTCACCCTTGTTGTAATACGATATGCTGCGATCGGGCCGAAAGTAGTCCGGGTACTTCTCCAGCCACGCTTCGCTTCCGGACTGCTCCGCGCTCTGGAACTTGCGCGCCGGCCGCTGCTGAAGCTCCTGAATCTGGCGCGCGACACTGCGATAGAAATCGGAGCGGTGGATCAGCCCCGAGCGAACCAACACCAGTCCCGCGTACGTGCTGTCGACACCTTCGGAGAACCAAAGGTCACGGGTATCATTGCCGTGGACGTAGTCGATCGGCTCCAGGCCCTGGGGACGGATGCGCTTCACATTCCAGAGGTGGAAGAACTCATGCGCCGCGACGTTGGCCAGGCCGCCGTGCTTCACGCTCTCGGCCGAGGCGCTGATGGCGGTACCATCGCGGTGCTCCATCCCGCCGCCCCCACCCTGGCCGAGGTGGAAGATAAACGTATAGCGCGAAAACGGGACCTCGCCCATCAGGTCGGTCTCGGTGGCGGTGATTTTCTGAAGCGTCTCCACCAGTTCCTTGGACGAGTAGCTCGATCTATCTCCGTGCACGACGACGCGATAGGTGGCGCCCTTTTGGGTGTAGTCGTATTCATCAAACGTTCCGGCTTCCACTGGACTATCGACCATCAGGTCGTAGTTCGGCGACTTGAACTGGTCGGGCGCGTCGCCCTCTTCCAGCGGAGTAGCCAGCTTCCAACCTTCCGGCAGGATGAACCTCAAGCGGACGGCGCGCTCGCGCTCGCGAGGCAAGTAGAATAGGATCATGGCCAGGTTGAGGAATCCGTGCTCCTCGTCCAGCACGCTCGAAAACGGCGCTACGCTCTCGGCATGGACGCCGTACCGAACCACAAGTTGCCCGCAGCGCTGCGGTCTGCTTCGCCAAGTATCGGCGTCCTCCATCGCCAGCGCCACCGCGCGGCCGTCGCAATCCGCGTGAAGTTCCTGAACGTCTTTTACGAAATCGCGGATCTGGTAGAGGGCGTACCAGGTGGGAAACTGGATCTCAGTTCCGGGTGCCGCAGCGGACACTGTCATGGTGACGCGCACGATGTGCGATTGGCGCTCTCGCAGGTCAATCTGATAGGCAATCGGGGCGGCGGTTGCCTCGGCGGAGGGCGGCGGCCCATCCAGCGCCGCCGCTTCCAGTGAAACACCCAGCATAATCAGGACGGTGCAAAGAGCGCGGCGGCGCCATGCCGCTCGGTTGCTAATCCGTGAATCAAGGCCACTCGCCATGGCTTTCAATCCCACTTCAACTTCGAATCCCCAGGCCCGTCAAGAAACGTCCCTACTATAGCATGAGGAATCTCAGAACCGGCGTTGGCTCCTCCGCGCGGCTGCCAACACTACACTGGACAACCAAAGTCGCGGCGTCAGGCATCTATTTTGGATTTTGGATTTTCGATTTTGGATTGAAAGAGAAAGGCGACCACGGCGGGTTCTTCAATCCGAAATCCAAAATCCAAACTGAATTCGAATGCGTAACCACTTATGTCGTCATGTATAGCTGCTTCGAGGGCCGTAGTAGTACGTTCCCTGCGCGATCATTGCCGCCGGGCCAGTCAGCGTCACCTCCCCACTCTTAGACGCAGGCCACGCCACCTCAAGGCTTCCCGCCACCGTGTCCACCCGCACCTTGCGGCCCGTGACACAGTTCAGAATGCACGCCACGACGGCCGCGCAGGAACCTGTGCCGGAGGATTGCGTCACGCCCACGCCGCGCTCCCAGAAGCGCACTTCGATTTGTTTCCGCGAGAGCACCTTCACAAACTCGACGTTGGTACGGTTGGGAAAGAGATCGTGCCGCTCGATCTCGCGTCCCACGGTCTGCCAATCCGTCTGCCAATCGGGGCCTTCGAAGGTGTCGACGAGCACCGAACAGTGGGGGTTGCCCATCGAAGTCACCGTGACGGGGAGTACGCCACCGGACAGGCGCAACGGGAAATTGATGATTGGCGCCGAAACGTCACGCGACCCAAATGGAATCCTCGCTGGGTCCAGGATTGGCGATCCCATACCGACGCGAAAAACCCGCTCCGAACCGACGCGGGGGACCAGGTCCACCGAGCGCACTCCGGAGATGGTCTTGATCCTGAGAGACTGAAGCCGCTCCACCGCTTCTATCGCGGTTTTTTCGGGAAGGAACGGCAGCTTCTGCGAGGCACGTGCCCACAGAAAAGCCGCGGCGCAGCGAATGCCGTTGCCGGACATCTCGGCCTCGCTGCCGTCGGCGTTGAAGAACCAAACGGCGGCGTCGCTTGCCTCGCCGGCCCCTTCTTCCTTGCGCCGAGTGCGGGCGGCCATTTTGCCTCGCTTCGGGAGGGTCCGTTTGCTTCGCTTAGGGTGGGCCTGCCCACTCCAGCTCTCGGGTTCGGTGGCAACGATAAGTCCGTCGGCGCCGATCCCGGTGTGCCGGTCGCAAATCGAGCGTGCGAACTCCGGGAGCATAGCGTGCAATGGCGGCGCGCCTTGGAATCCGGTTTTCTCCGCCGCCCGCACCCGGAGAGGATGCAGGCCATCTGCGGGAACGGCCACCCAGTCGTTGCCGAGGCCGTGCAGTTTCACGAAAGGAACTACAATGCTTTTCATGGAGGAAATCCACGCCAACAAAGAATTGCCGATTGCAGATTGCCGATTGACGATTGGAAGCCAAGAAGACAATCCACAGATTTCGCAGACCACCCAGATACAGGACAGCACAATCGATTTCTCTTACGTTCCCATCGTGAGTCTGTGAAATCTGCGTGATCTGTGGATTCGTTCTTCTCTTCCAATCGGCAATCGGCAATCTGCAATCGTCAATGCTTCTGACTTCGCCGATAAATCCAGACTCCGTCCTCGGGCGGGGACTTCTCACGCTCGATCAGCTCGAAGTCCTTAAACGAGTCGGGATACCGTCGCATAACCTCGTCAGTCGAATCGCCCTCGCCGCGAATGATCCAGCCCACCGAGCCGTCGACTTGGTAGCGCAATCGCTGCCAACTTTCGCGATTAGATTCCGTCAAGGTCTTGCGAAAAGGGATACCGACCGACGGCATGACGCAGGGCCACTTCCCCACGGTCATGAGAATGAAGCTGCCATCATACTGTGCGCGCAGCACGCGAATTACGGCCTGCTCCGCTTTGGACCGGCAGGGGCTGTTGAGCAGGCCCTCCTTTACCACCGGCAGTTCGCGCACGCCGCCCGAGAGATTCGCCGCCGCCTGTCCAGCCAAGAGCGCCACCAGGACGACACCCCAGATCAGGCGGAGCTTCGGCTCCAGTTGCGTCGAAATCAAGAAAGAGCAGGAGATGGCCACCGCCGGCAGCATCTCGAGACCGTAGCGCAGGTTGTAGTAAGTGTTAGGGAAGAGCGTAGGGACATAGAGCGGAACCGCCGCGTGTGCCATCGACTGAAGATAGAACGGCAGCGGTGCCAGCAGCAACAAACCAGCGGCACGGCGCGCCCGCTTGCACCTTTCAGCCGCCCACGCCACCAACCCAAGCACCGCGAGCGCCAGCGGCCAGACGCCGATCACCAGTTGCAGATCGGCGAGGTAATAGTGTGCTGAGAGGAGAAAGCTGCCCTCCGTGGGATAACGAAAGCCGGTGGTGGCAATTTGATGGGCGTAAATGGCGTTGGCGGAAAAGGGTCCGTTATAGAACTCCAGCACGTTGCCAAAGCGAAGCGCGTTGTGCAGAAGCCAGAGGGCCGGTCCGGCGCCGGCAATCACAGAGAAGAGCGCTGCATGTTTGAATCGGCCCCGCCAATCTCCGCTTTTAGTCAGGAGCACAAAAAGGGCGGCGAACGGCAGCACGTACCACAGGTCGTAGCGGGTGAGCGTCCCAAAGAAGGCGGCGATCGCGGCTCCGGAGAGAGCGTGCAACCGCTGCGCCTGCTGAAAGCGAAAGAGGCCGTACACCATCAGCACAAACCACATGACGCTGAGAGATTCGGTAAGGGGGGTTGCGGCGAGGTAGTCCATATCCGGACACAGCAGGAAAGCCACCAGTGCCACCACGGCTGAAGCAGCGTTGCGATTCAAGCCGAACGCTAGACGGAAAATGAACCACGCCGCAATGATGAAAGCCGCTGACGACACCAGCGCGCCGCCCAGGCCGGTTCTCCATAGAAAACCGTTCAGCGCCAAAGGCGCAGCCAGGATGTGAAACAGCGGAAGCCAGACGGTCCCGATCTCCGGGTAGCCCGGTGTCTGGGAATCGAAGAGCCGGCGAGCCCCCTCCATGTGGGCGATGGAGTCGCCGTAGGTATTGATGAGACCCTGGGAATAACAATAGGCGAGGCTACCGAGCGCGACGATGACAATCGCCGCGCCGGCAACCGCAAGCACGAGGGGAGATGCGCTTTCGGATGCCGTCTCCTGGACGGCGATGTTCGGCGCAGCGCCCAGCCATTCAGAGAACCGGCGGGCAACTCCCCAGGCAGCTCCCCAGATTGGGGGCGCCGAAGTATCACGAACGGTATCAGACATCAAAATGAGTCATGCTCTTGAATTCGCGGTAGCGCGCTTCGATCTCCTCCGCCGTCAGCCTTAACAAGCGTTCCAGACCGAACTCCTCCACGGCAAAGCTGGCCATGACCGAGCCGTAGACCAGCGCCCGCCGCAGGTTGGTCTCGGAGTGGTCGCCGGCGCGCGCCAGGTGACCCATGAAACCACCCGCGAAGGTGTCGCCGGCGCCGGTCGGGTCATGGACCTGCTCGAGAGGATAGGCCGGCGCGAAGAAGATCGAATCGTTCTGGAAAAGGCAGGCGCCGAACTCACCGCGTTTGATCACCAGCACCCGCGGGCCCATCTTCAGGATGGCCGCCGCCGAGCGGCGCAGGTTGTCGGTGCCGGAGAGCATGCGCGCCTCGGTCTCGTTGATCACCAGCAGATCCACGGCGGCGAGGGTCTTTTTCAATTCCGCGGGCGTGCCGTTAATCCAATAGTTCATGGTGTCGAGGGCCACCAGCCGGCAATCGGGAAGCTGCCCACGAACGTGGAGCTGCAGCGCAGGATGGATGTTGCCCAGAAACAGATAACGGCTGTCGCGATAGGAGGCGGGAATCTTGGGTGAGAAACTCTCGAAAACGTTGAGCTGGGTGTCCAGCGTCTGCGCATTCGCCATGTCGTCCGCGCGGTACTTCCCGCGCCAGCGGAACGTCTTGCCCGGCACCCGCTCCAGCCCTTCGATATCGACCGAACGATTGTTGAAGACGCGCAGTTGCCGCTCGCCAAAATCCTCTCCCACCACGGCCACCAGCCTGACGGGCGTAAAAAAACTGGCCGTCACCGCGAAGTAGGTGGCCGAGCCACCGACGATGTCCTCCGCGAACCCATAGGGCGTCTCAATACAATCGAAAGCGACCGAACCAACCACGAGCAAAGACATGCAGTCTCCTTCGAAAAAAGAAGACAGGAGACAGGAGTCAGGAGTCAGAATGAGACGTAAGTGGCAGATTACGATGACAGCAGATTAGCATCGCAGCTGCTCTCTTTCTCCTGACTCCTGTCTCCTGTCTCCTGACTCCTAGTTTTTCAAAAGTACTTTCCCACCAGCAACGCTAGCTTCCTTTTGACTGCCGGCGTGACTTTCTTGCGATCGGTGAGGATCGCGTGAGCCAGAGCCGACCCGCACTTGCAGGTGCGCTCGCGCGGCATCGCGCGCAACGCACTACGGATAATCTTCTGTGCATTCTCCACGTTCCGGTTCAAGGTGTCGATCACCTGCTGCACTGTAACCGCATCGTGCTCGGTGTGCCAGCAATCGTAGTCGGTGACCATGGCCAGCGTGGCGTAGCAGATCTCCGCCTCGCGCGCCAGCTTGGCCTCCTGCAAGTTGGTCATCCCGATCACGTCCATGCCCCAGGAGCGGTAGACATTGGATTCCGCCTTGGTCGAAAACGCCGGGCCCTCCATGCAGAGGTACGTCCCGCCGCGGTGATGGACAACGCCCGAAACCTCGCACGCCCCCGCCAGCGCGTCAACCACAGTGTCGCAAACTGGATCAGCAAAACCGATGTGGGCCACCAGGCCGCCTCCAAAGAAGGTGGAAATGCGGCCGTGCGTGCGGTCGAAGAACTGCAAAGGCAGCACCATATCGGCTGGCTTGAGCTCCTCTCGCAACGATCCGACCGCGCTGATCGAGATGATGCGCTCCACGCCGAGCTTCTTCATACCGTAAATGTTGGCACGAAAGTTGATTTCGGAAGGAGTGAGAACGTGCCCGCGACCGTGACGCGCCAGAAACGCGACGCTTCGGCCCTCCAGCTCTCCCACCATGTACGCGTCCGAGGGGCGACCGAAGGGCGTCGCCAACCGCACCTCGCGTGCCCGCTTGAATCCAGCCATGTTGTAGAGTCCGCTGCCGCCGATGATTCCGAATTCCGCTTTAGGCATACAGTTCTCAGTACGTAAGAGAGATTAAACACAGAGGTGCGGAGGCGCAGAGAAGAGTACGCGGGTCACGTGAAGATGTTTTTTGTTTCCCGACGTTTCCCATTTTTCTCTGTGCCTCTGCGTCTCTGTGCTGGAAGCTCCCTCGCAATTATTTCATGGCGTCAAACGGAGCGACGACTCAATCGGGCAATGTCTCAGTGACTCAACCCTTTAGCCTCAATCTTGCCGTCTCTGTTCACTAGCGTGGCCCACGGCGCGTCCGCCTCGTGAGGGAACACCACAATGGCTCTCTCTTCCACCAGCCTGGGCAGCAGGCGTTGCTTGTTGGCCAGCGTTTCGAGCGGATAGAGGTCAAGGCTGGCGATCCACGGATAGGCCAAATGCGGTCGCATCGGCACCAGGTCGGAAATAAAGTAGACCTGCTCGCCCGCGGACTCGATCCGCACACCCTGCATGTACCGGTTGTGGCCGGGCAGTACCTCCACGCTCACGCCGGGAACGATCCTCTGATCGCCCTCCAGGAATTCCGTTTGCCCTTCAGCCACCTGAAACAGCTCCGGGTTGTAGCTCGCACGATCGCGGAGGGTCGGATGTAGCGCGTGCTCCCACTCGCCCCGCTGAACGTAGTAGCGGGCGCGAGGAAAGCTCGGGATGAGCTCGCCGCCATCGCGGCGCGTGTTCCATCCGCAGTGATCGAAGTGAAGGTGCGTGTTGATGACGATATCGATGTCCGGCCATGCCAGCCCGTGTGTGGCCAGTTGGGCAGGAAGTGAAGCAGACTTCTCCACCCCGTAAATATCTGCGAACTTCGCATCAAACCTTTCGCCGATTCCCGTCTCTATCAAAATGTTAAGCTTGCCTGTCCGCACCAGCAGGCCGTTCAGACCCATGCGGATACGGTTGCGCTCGTCGACGGGGGCCTTCTTCTCCCACATCACCTTCGGCACCACGCCGAACATCTGGCCGCCGTCCAGCTTGAATGTTCCGTCAGAAAGCGGCCACACTTCAAATTGACCCAGTCTCATTCGCTGTCCGTTGTCCGTGGTCCGTTGTCAGTTGGGTTAAGTAAAGAAGCCAGGAGCCAGAAGTCAGGAGAAAGAGGGCGAGTCGAGGACGCGCCCTATCCATCGGTCCTCATTCTCACTCCTGACTCCTGACTCCTGACTCCTCTTCGATAAGCTCAATCAACACGCCCGCCGTGCTGGACGGATGCAGGAACGCGATGCGTTCATTCCCTGCCCCTACGCGCGGCTCGCGGTCGATCAGCTTCACGCCTTTTGCTTCCAGTTCGGCGAGCGTCTTGGGCAGATCCGGCACGGTCAGGGTCAGATGGTGAATCCCGGGGCCTCGCTTGGCAACAAACCGCGCAATGGGGGAATCGGGCGAGGTCGCTTCCAGCAACTCGATGTGGCTCTCGCCCACGTTGAACATGGCTACCCGTACATGCTGGTCGGCAACAGATTCCTCCGACTCCGGCCGCTGCCCTAGCAGTGCCTCAAATACAGGAACCGCCGTGAGAAGTGATTCCACTGCGATGCCGAGATGATGAATCTTCATAGAAGAGTTTACAGTCGACAGTTCACAGTTGACAGTCCCTGCTTTCCGACCCCCGCCTTTCGACGGTTGACTGCTTGACGATTTCCTCCACCAGCGAATGCGGGTCGCGACGACGACTCAGGACCTCGTCTACCCGGGCATCAATGACGCCCTTGGGCAGCCGCTCCGTGAGCACCTTTTGAAATAAGGCCTGGCGCAGCAGCTCAAGCAGCCGCGAGCGCCATTTTTCTCGCTGGCGCTCGATTGCAACCTGTTCTTTCGCGCCAAACTCAAAAAACTTCTCCAGCGCTTCGCGTGCCGCGACGACGCCCGTTCCCGTCGTGGCTACGGTCTGAACAACTGGGGGGCACCAGCCGTCAGGCCGCGGCGTGATGCTGAGCATGGTCAAGATCTCCTGCTCCACCCGGTCGGCCCCAGGCCGATCAGCCTTATTGATCACGAAAACGTCGGCGATCTCCATGACGCCGGCCTTGAAGGTCTGCACGTCATCGCCCATGCCCGGCACGAGCAAGAGTAGCGTCGCGTCCGCCAGGCGCGCTACCTCGACCTCGTCCTGCCCGACGCCAACGGTCTCGATCAGCACCACGTCGCAGCCCGCCGCATCGAGAATCGTAACCACGTCGTGGGCGGTGGGCGCCAGCCCTCCCAGTTGGCCGCGCGTGGCCATGCTGCGGATGTATACGCCCTCATCCGCGGAGAGGCTCTGCATGCGGATACGATCGCCCAGAATCGCGCCGCCCGAAAACGGGCTCGTGGGATCAACCGCAATAATACCCACGCGCCGCTCCGCGCGGCGGTACTCGGCGGCCAACTTCTCTACCAGNGTGCTCTTCCCCGCCCCGGGCGAGCCTGTGATGCCGATCACGCGCGCTTTCCCGCCCTTGAGGAAAAGCCGCTTCACCAGCGCGATGCCGGCGGCGTCACCACTTTCCACGGCCGAGATGGCACGTGCAACGGCGCGGCGGTCGCCCGCGGCAATCCGCTCCACCCAGCCTTCGATTGCCTCCGGCACTTCGGGCGACTCCTGCGTTGAACACGGGGTTCGGAGTTCGGGCTTCGGGGTTCGCAGAACCGCTTCCCTCATTATTGTTTTCCCAAGGGCAAGCAAGAATTTCGAGCCTCGCTCTTCTTTGCGAATCCCGAACCCCGAACCCCGAAACCCGTTCCGCCAGCGACTGGAATCCCTTTATCAATGTTAGATGACAATAGGCTACCGCAAGATCTCGCGGGCGATCACCATGCGCTGGATCTCGCTGGTACCCTCGCCGATGGTGCACAGCTTGACGTCGCGGTAGTACTTCTCCGCCGGATAGTCCTTGATGAAACCGTAGCCGCCATGGATCTGTACGGCTTCGTTGGCCACCCTCACGGCCACCTCACCCGCGAAGAGCTTGGCCATTGCTCCCTCGCGCGTCACCCGGCAACCCTGGTCGGCAAGTCTAGCGGCGCGATACGTCAGCAGGCGGGCCGCGTCAATTTCAGTGGCCATGTCGGCGAGCTTGAACTGGATGGCCTGGAATTCGGCAATCGGCCTTCCGAACTGCCGGCGCTGCTTGGCGTAGGCCAGCGCCGCTTCGTAGGCACCCTGCGCCATCCCCACCGCCAGCGCGGCGATAGAGATGCGGCCCTTATCGAGCACCTTCAAGCTATCCACGAACCCCTCGCCCGGTTGCCCAAGGCAGTTTTCCCCGGGGACGTGGCAGTCCTGAAAAACAACCTCCGCAGTATCGCTGGCGCGAAGGCCCAGCTTGTTCTCCTTTTTGCCCGGATGAAAGCCCGGCGTGCCCTTCTCAATGATGAAGGCCGAAACGCCGTGCTTCCGCGAAGCCTTGTCCGTCACGGCCATCGCCACGCAGATGTCGGCATAACTGCCATTGGTGGTGAAGGTCTTGGCGCCGTTCAGGACCCAGTGGCCACCCTCCAGGCAAGCCGTGGTGCGGGTACCTCCCGCATCGCTCCCGGCGTGAGGCTCGGTCAAGCTCCAGCAACCCAACTTTTCACCGCGCGCCAACGGCACCAGATACCTATGTTTCTGATCTTCGGTGCCGGCAGCAAAGATGTGTCCGGCGCAGAGTGAATTGTGGGCAGCAACGATGATGCCCACGGAGCCGTCCACTCGGGACAATTCCTCGATCACTGTCACGTACTCGACATATCCCAGGCCCGCCCCACCATACTCGGCTGGGAACGCCACGCCCATTAATCCCATGGGGCCCAGTTTGCTGATCACTTCATGCGGAAACTGCTGACTCTCGTCCCACTCCATGACGTGGGGGCGGATTTCATTCTCGGCAAACTCACGTACAGACCTCTTGATCTCCTTCTGTTCATCGGCCAGTTGGAAGTCCACAACCCACCTCCACTGCGCCCGCCGCCCTCGTGCGCGTTCCCGTCGTCTTCAAAGGAGTCCTGCTGTCCCCTCAAAAAGCTGTTCGACGACTTACTTCGACCACCAGCGTCGTACCGTGTCGCATTAACATAAAACTATAGCACAACCGCGTCCTGACCGGCCCGGTCGTGGCATGGTCGGTAGTGGTGTCATTTGCCACAAAGAAGAGGATCCACAGATTACGCAGATTTCTCAGATTTAGAGAAGAGCGACAGACGACGCCTCGGCGTTGTCACAAGTCCAATAAAGCACACAAAGAAGAGGATCTACAGATTACGCAGATTCCTCAGATTTAGAAAAGAGCGACAGACGACGCCTCGGCGTTGTCACAAGTCCAATGAAGCCACCATTTGCTGGTTACTCTTCGTCGGGGCAGGCAGCTTCTTCATCCTAATCTCCGAAATCTGCGTAATCTGTGGATTCCATTCTTCCCCAAAATGACACCACCACCGATGGTGGGCATGGCGTCCCATGTCGCGGCGGGCACCCTTGGCACTCCCTCCTGTGCTAACATGCTTCGAGATGCAAGAGTCGAGCCATCGAGAAAGCGTGTGTCGTCAGAAGCAACGTGGATGGCGTCCGCTGACACCCGGTCTGCTCCTGGTGCTTACCTCGGCCGCTGGAGTCTCGGTCCTCGCCTTTCCAGCCGACAAGCGCGGGACGGAGCCGGCACAGGTCACCGTTCATGCCAAGAAGTCGGGCTGCAGCGTGGAACTCGACGCGCTACCGCCCCAGACCACCGATGCCCAGGGAAACGCGGTGATCCACGATGTCGAGCCCGGCGATCACTACCTTCATGTGCGCTGTCCCGACGAGCCGGAGGAAACGGCCTACTTTGTGACCGCCCGGGCGGGAGAGAACGTGACGATCGAGCACCCGCCGGCGGCCACTGCCGACAGCCGACTGGAGCCGGCGGAAGCCACCATCAAGCTGCGCCAACTGGCGAAGGAGGCCGTGCAGTTGCGTAGCCAGGGCCAGCTTGACGAGGCAGTTAAGGAGTTGCGCGAAGCCACGAAGCTGGATCCCGAGAATTCCGATCTCCATCGTGAACTGGGGATCACTTTCTTACTCAACAAGGACTGGAAGCGCGGCCGAGTCGAGATGCTGGAAGCCATCCGCCACGATCCCACCGACGCCGACGCTCACAACGGCCTAGGCTACGCCCTCGAAAAGCTTGGGGAGCTCGATCTTGCCCTGAAGGAGTATCGCATGGCGACACACCTCGAACCCGACGACCTTTCTTACCGCCAGCACTACATCGATGCTCTGGGGAAGCTGGCGGCGCAACAGGGCGAGAAGAAAAAGTAGCGACCAGCCACAGCTTTCAGACATCAGTTCTCAGCCTTCAGCCGTCAGCAAAACGACCTTGCGCTAACCTTTCGACCTTTCCGGCTCTTAGCATCTGGCGGAAACTGCGCGCCACCTAACTATCTTTCGTTTCATAAATATAGTGGGTTAGCACACCCTAAGTAGATTTGTTTTCAGAAATATAGTGGGACCTTCCAAAAAACGACTTTTCCGCTCCTTTGTTTTCATCAATATAGTGGGACCTTCCTTCATTTCGACCCCCCTCCCCTATTGCTCTCCTGCTTGAACAACGTTCTATTTTAGCTTGACTTCAATGATAATTATATATACATATTGTACATCGGTAGGATCTCGCTTCTCTGAGATGTCAAGTTTTGTGCATCAAGTAACCCCAAGCCGAAAGGTGAGGACACAGTACCACATAATTGTTCACAAGTCAAGTCTGTATTTTGCAGTCTGTATTTTGCATACAACAACCCTTCTGGCGAGTCTTGAAATACAGTTGCACTCGTACTCGGTTGGAGCTAGTCTAATTGCATGGCTGACTTGAAACTCGAGATACCAGTGACCGAAGAAGTCGAGGTGGACGAAACAACCTTGGCCGCCATTGACCGCGGCATCAAGGACGCCGACGGGGGCCGGACTGTGTCCATCGACGAAGTCCGGAAAATGATTCCGCAGTGGATTTCAAATTCGAATCACAAAAGCCGCGCTAGAGGATTTTGAGGGAATCCTGGCCTACTCGTGGGCTAACTTTCCTGCTGCCGCGGAACGGTTCGGCAACGCCATATTGAACCACGTTGATCTCTTAAGAAGCTTCCCCTACATCGGAAGTCCTGTCGTGGGGCGCCACGGCGTGCGCCAGTTGGTGCATACCCCGATCGTGATCTACTACCGCGTGAACGAAGCCCCGAATTTCGTCCAGTTCCTCCATTTCTGGCACAGCTCGCGCCAAGCTCCTACCTCCAGGTGAAGCCCTCCCGGTTAATGCAGTCACACCGGGGCGGTTCGGTGGTTAGCGGCTTCGGCGCACCTGAAACTGGAGTAGGAAGTCGGGGGGAACCATCTCTGTTTTGTTTTTGTGTCTGCGCAACTGCCGTGCTAGAATAGCCAACACGAACTTATGCAAAGAGAGTTCACTGGGGTGTTCGAGAAACGCGGACGGTGGTATGTTGCCTACGTCGAAGAGATTCCCGGCGTCAACACACAAGGACGCACGTTGGCCGAAGCGCGTCGCAACCTGCGTGAAGCGCTCCAACTCATTCTCGAGACGAATCGGCAGCTCGCTTCACAACACTCCCCTCAAGCAACCCGGCGAGAACCCGTCACCGTGGAAGTCTAGCGCCTATGAAACGGCGTGAACTCGAACGGCATCTTGCCGAGCACGGGTGCCGCCTTCTCCGCGAGGGGGCTCGACACTCGGTCTTTTATAACCCTCAAGAGAATTTAACTTCGACGATTCCTCGTCATAAAGAGATTGACGAGTTTCTGGCCCGAAAGATTTGTCGCGATCTGAAGATCCCACCGCCCAAGTGACGCCGCCAGCAGGACGCCCCAAACTCGCGCTCTGGATTTGTCGCGGGTTCTCGCACTCGAAAACAATACGTGCCCACCACACGAGGGCGCTGCAGTAGCTCCCCGCTTCAATTGACATGAGCCTTGTTTGTTGGCGAAAGATCCTCGGTCAGAGAAGCACCGACCGTCGCTACCTGCTATCGAATCGTCCCTCGAACCGAAGGCTGAGAAAGACGGCATTGATGTTGTCGGCCCTGGGGTCATCGGCGCTGCTTGCCGTCTGCCGAACGCTTGGCTCAGTGGGAGCCGGCTTTGTGGCGATCCACTGCAGCCGTTGGTTATCTGAATCAGTCAAATTTCTGATGACTTTGGATAAGCGTACAAGATGGATTGTCTTCTCTCTCGTTGATATTGGAAAGTCCGTATGCCTTCTTTACCTCTTTTCCAATTATCTGGTTAACAGTATCAAGCGTATTGTTTTCGACGGCTCTCAAATATTCCTTCATAAGCTCTCTATCATTTTGAATGAATTTGCTGATTCCGATGAAGCTGGTCACTGATTCCGATTTGATCCCGGGCGCCGGTTCCGACGTGATGCCGGTCACGGTCGGAGCGAAGCGACGCTGGCGCAG